>Ga0209367_1000348_pt1 | contig 42952 bp, 36 predicted proteins | sample WorMetLIZISLAND2_FD_187412 | JGI IMG/M metagenome (GOLD analysis project Ga0209367, IMG submission 187412) | Marine gutless worms symbiont microbial communities from Max Planck institute for Marine Microbiology, Germany - Olavius geniculatus... ... | reverse complement strand
GATCCCCACTATCGATATGATGATTATCCTCATTATGAGGCTTTCCGGAATCCGGCTACGCAGAACCAAATCATGGGGACTCGAAGACATCGCCTTAAATTAATCCTTTAAATGGTAGATAGACCCGATTATTTTTAATTTATTTTCTGAATCGAATTCTTAATGAGTCAAAATATTACTAGAAGTAAAAGGTTGTAAAGTAAGGTAAAATTCTGTAAAACAGTCTGATTTTCTTTTCCGGCGATGTGCCGCGACACTTATGTGCAGAACAGTTTCAATTTATTTTCTGAATAGAATTTTATTAATTAGTCAAAATATGACTAGAAGTAAAATACTGTAAAGTAATATTAAATTCTGTAAAGCAGTAGGTTTTGAGAAATTGGCGAGGTGCCGCGACGATCAACAATGGCGGACTCGTTAAATCCCGGTTCTTTAAAACAGAAAAGATAGTCAAGGTGGCGCTTTGAATTTCATTAATCTCGGAGTACTGGAGTATTGGAGTATTGGAGTGTTGGATTGCTGGAGTGCTGGAGTATTGGATTGCTGGAGAATTGGAGAATTGGAGTATTGGAGAATTGGAGTACCGGAGTGTTGGAGCGTTGGAGTATTGGAGTATTGGAGAATTGGAGTACCGGAGTGTTGGAGCGTTGGAGTATTGGAGTAGACTATATACCCTGTTTTGGGGTTAATAAAGACGTATTTACATAAGAGCACGGCTCCGGCTAAGGGACAGCCGGTCTGGTCAAAGAAAAGAAACTAATGAACATCGAACATTGAACGTCCAACATCGAACCTCGTGCTCGTCCTCGATGCTTTTGAGCCTCTAAGTATCGAGGACGAGGACGAGCACGATTACGAGCACGATTTAAGATCCCTTTCTTGGGGTTAAATGACACCTCCCGTAACCGACAACAGGTTGTCAGATAAACCCCATTCAGGGCCTAATGTTCGGCCAGAAAATAATCCGAAATAACCCCCATGAAGCGGTTGTATTTGATGGCGTAGTGACTGAGCCCCTGGGAAATAAATTTTTTTGAAATTTCCTGATCTTCCTGCTCCAGTCCGGAAATTCTGGCCTGCCAGGCCTGCTCATCCAGGGCCAGGATCTCTTCGACTTTTTCCCGGTAGTAGTCGGCCACCGGCAGGTCCGAATAGGCGTTGACGAACCAGGGCATGAGCCGGCCGACTTTTTGCAGCAGCAGATCCTGTTCCCTGCCGAATTTCAGGCAGGAGGCGTCGGTAAAATTTTCCAGGTCGGCCATCTTGTCAAAGTCGATATAATCGCCTTCCCGGCTGATTTCGTAGGCTTTGGTGCCGGGAAACGGGAAGAAATAAGACCAGCGATAGCGCCCCGGCCGGGCTGTGGCCATCAGCTTGATGGTCGCCATGAGATCCTCGCAGGTTTCGCCGGGCAGTCCAATCATTAAGAAAACCGAGGTGTGCAGCCCTTGCTTGTGGGCGGTGTGGATGGCCTTGGTGATTTTCTGATTGGTCATGCGGCGCTGTAATATTTGGCTCCGGATGCGCTCACTGCCGCTTTCCACCCCGAATTTAACGATTTTGCAGCCGGCATCCGCCAGCCAGCCGGCACGGTGTTCATCGAAAAAACCCACGTGGGCGTTGACCACGAAGGGCAGGCTGCTGACTTTGCGGTAGGCCTTGCAAAATTCTTCCACATAGGGCCTGTAAAATGTGAACAGGTCATCGTCCAAAATGAACATCGTGATGTCGTCATAATTATCCTGCAGATAGGCGATTTCCGCCATCAGATGTTCCACGGCGAAATGCCGGATGTAGTTCAAGCCCTTGAAGCTGCAGTGCAGGTCCGCACGGTATTGGGAAACCAGCTGATGATTAAAGCAGTAAGTGCAGGAAAAGGGGCAGCCGCGGGACGCCATCAAGCCGACCCAGCCGTTCTTGGCCGCGATGATATTTTGAAAATCAAATATTTCGTAATCCTTAAATGGCAGATTCAGCAAATTCGGCAGGGGCCGCAGCGGGTTTAATTGTACCTCGCCGTCGCGCATAAATCCAAGGTTTCGGACCCGGGATAGATCCTCACCGCGCTGAAATTTTTCAACGAATTCAGCCAGGGCCTCTTCCGCCTCGCCGCGGATGATATAGTCAAACAAACCGGACTGCAAAACCGCTTCGCCGGCCGCCATGGTATGAATGCCGCCGCAGACAAGGGGCGCACGGGTCGCCTTGCGGGTCCAGGCGGCCAGCCTGGCGGTGTAGGGCCATTGATGGGTGACGACCGAAAAGCCGATGATGTCAGCTGCTTCTTTTCGCAAACGTTCGACAAATTCAGATTCAGACGGCAGCGGCGCAATGTCCTCGCACAGCTGCCAGAGGGCCACTTGATGACCGGCTTCCTTGAGAACCGCCGACAGATGGGCGATGCCGTAGTTAAATCCCGGCTGGGAACCAGCGTTGGGGTAAATAAAGAGAAATTTCATAGTTAACCGTTGATCGGTTCTGGGTTCAAGGTTCAAGGTTGAAGGTTCTGGTGTCAGGTTTCAGGTGTCAGCACTGCCTTCGGCCGCGAGCGTCCAGTATGATCTAAGAAAAGAAACTTCAAAAAGCAAAATTTAGATTTTGGAATGCGGATTTTGGATTTAAGGTATACTGCCTGTCGTTAGTCTTTTGTCGAACGGTCCATTTTAAAACGACTGAGCGAAGCGATTCCACCATTCGTCAATCGTCATTCAACATTCGTCATTTTATGTAGTTTCACAAGAGCGCTGCCTCCGACTAAAGGACAGCCGGTCTGATCGGAAAAGAAACTGTGCAAAATCAAGTCAGTTTCGATCAACTCATTTGCCGTTTCGTCCTCGTGCTCGTCCTCGAAGCTTTTGAGCCTCTAAGTATCGAGGACGAGGACGAGCACGAGTACGAGCACGATTTAAAATCCCTTTCTTGGGGTTAATATAGACCAAGTTTCACACGAGGACTTTGCAACTCATTTTCCTGACACCCGAAACCCGAAACCCGAAACCTGACACCTGTTATCATTTTTTATCCACCCGGCTCCGCGCGCCGTTCATTCATAATCCTCGTAATAATCCCCTCCACGTCGATGGCCGATCGATCGCTGAGCGTATCGACATGCACGATTCGGCTGGTGTTCGAACCAAAAGCGCTCCAGCGGCGTATGAATCGCATGTTATTTGATCCTGCGAAGATGGTCAAGCAGGGTATCTGCAAAGCCGCTGCGATATGCTGGCAGGCGCTGTCGTAGCCGATGTACTCGTCACTGTTGGCGATGAGGGCTGCAATTTCGCCGATACGGGTCTGCACACCGATGACCCCCCGGCTCAGGTTGCTGTCCAGGTCCCCGTTAAATTCGGCATGCCGGACGGCGTGGCCGCAATCCTCGATCACGGCCAGCAAGTCGTTGGTACTTTGGCGCTCTTCATCGCCGAATCCCTTGTCCAGCAGGATGACCGTGTCGGGCTCCTGCAGCAGGTTCAGCAGCAGATCCTGTTCCAGTCGCCGGCCCACTTTCTTGCGGGGGTTTCCGCCCACGCCGAAATTGAGGGTGATTACCCGGCGCACGCCGTTGCTTTTCAATTTGGCGCACAATTGGGCCGCCTTTTGCAGGTTTGACGGCAGCGGCCATACCATGGAATGGCAAAATTCTTTTTCACCGGTGATTTTGTTCAGCCAGGCATTGGTCAATTGGGCCATGGACAAGTTGTCGGAAAACGAAACCGCTGTGCGGCTGTCAAAAAAGAAATAATGGTCCGGGTCGATGATGGGCAGGACACCGAGCTGGGACAGACGCGAATCGGGGTCTATCAGAATGGTATTCGCCAGCGGACAGGCCGCCAGCTCGCGATCAATGATATTGAGCACCGACTGCCAGCTGTCCAGGCGGCCGAGCAATCCGCCTTGGCGATTGTAGGCGACACGACTCAGTCGAATGGTCGGATTGCCGCCGTATATTTCATCGAGTTTGTCACCGCCGACCAATACCAGTTCCGCTGATGGAAATAATTTTGCCAGCCGCTGTATGATGATGCTGGTAATGACCACATCAGCCCCGATGGTGACCCGCGACAGAAGTAGAATCTTGGCTACCTTGCGTTGGTGCGATAAGATTTTGCCGTCCTCGCGGATCCTGGCGATCCGCGTCAGGAGATCGTCGCGGGAGTAAATTTGAAAATCCTGCAGGCGACTGTCGAGCTTTTTAGCGCCCCGCAGTTTACGGCAGTAAGAAATGATCTGGGCCATGACGCGATTGTAGGTGTCGGTTTGCAGGTCTTCAAAGTCGTCGCACAGACTTTCAATGATAATGCCGAACAGAGCCCGGGCAGCTATTCCGCTAAGATCGCTGTCTTCCGAGAATGTCGTCATCTCGCAAAGCAGATCGATATAATTCTCCTCGTAACGACAGTCCTTCAGATAGGCGTCCATAAATGAATAGGCTATTTGCTGCGCCAGGCGGGCAAAATCGTGGGGGGTGATGATTTGCGTTTTCAGGGCTGACCATTTATCCCGGTAATAGGAAGTTTGCATGGGCTAATTCTTCTTTATCCCTTTATCTATCTTTGTGTACTCATATTACGATAACGACCGAGACATTGTTGCAAACAAATGCCTAAAATGATCTAAAATTGCCTAAAATGACTAAAATTGAGGAAGCGCTGCGCGCTATCGCATTTTATATAATTGATAGTCCCGCTGCAAGCGGGATTAGCTCGTTTTAGTTCATTTTAAATCTTAGCTCATTTCATTCTGCTCCTGCAGCAAACGCTCGCCGGCCTCCAGCACCTCCTGCGGCAATATTTGCGCCATGCAGGCGTGATGCAGGGGGCATTCTTTATGATGACAGGGCAAACACTCCAGGTCCCGACGCAGGATGATCGTTTTTTCGAGATTGGCATCCGTATAGCGGGAATCGGTGGGCCCCATAAGGACCACGACCGGTATATCGAATGCGATGGCGTAGTGGCGGGGGCCGGTGTCATTGGTAATCAGCAGGCGGCAGCGCTGAACCATTGCTTTCAAAAGCTCAAGATTGATATTGTCCGGGCCGGGGTGAATAATATTGGCCATGCTGAGCTTGACGATCTGATCTCCGAGGGCCTGTTCGCCGGGACCGGTAAACAACATGATCTTGCAATTCCAGCGCTGTTCGATCAATTCGGCCAAACGGGCGAAATGCTCCACCGGCCAGCACTTGGAGCTGCCGAACCGGGCGCCCGGGTTCATGCCGATCAGCATGTCATCAGGTGCTATCCCATAGCTTTCGATGAAGCGGGCACCTTTGGCGGAATTGGCATCCGAGCAAAATAAGATCGGTTTCAGTTTGGTGGGGGTGTCGAAATTCAACCAGCGGCATATCTCCATGTAGTATTCAACCATGGGCCGCGGGGTGATGCGATTGCTGTTGCGCAACGGTTGTGGGCCGCCGCTCAACAGGGCTGTGCGGCCGTTGCGACGATATCCATAGATCCGCCGGGCTCCCCCGAGACGCGCGATCAGGGCTGAGCGAAATGAATTCGGCAAAATCAGAGCGAGATCCGGTTTTAACCGGCGCAACCGCAGCACTAAGTCGATCAAGCCGCCGGTGGTTTTATCATTGATTTCGAGAATCTCATCAAACCAGGGCCCGTCCTCGATGACCCCCCGGGCGTAATTGCGAATCAAGCCGATAATCCGGGCGTCGGGCAGGTTTTGACGGATGCATTTCAAGGTGGGCGTGGACATCACCACATCACCAACCCAGTTGGGGCAAAAAACCAGAACCGTTTTAGCTTTGAATTGGTTTATTTGAACTGTCACGTGTATCTTTCAATTTGTTTTTAAACGCGGAATATAGTTAAACAACGGTGGAGTGTCAACGTTTATGAACGCCCTAAGTCTCTTAGATGCTGTTGATGTTTTGGTCATTGAATTTTGGAATTTGAATTTTATTTGTAATTTGATGCTTGGGATTTGGGAATTTCTATTCTTGATCAGCCGCTTAATTCGAATTGCTATTAATGTATTCATATTATTTTAAATTTACATAATCCGTCAGCACCAGCGCCAATTTATCCATTACCGCCTCCGCCTGAATCGCCTGCATGCATTCCTTGTTGCGGTCCGGGCAGTTTCTGCGGTAACAGGGGGCGCAGTCCAGGTTAGCCGTTACGGCCAGGTGTTCGCAACCATACGGAGCCGTGCGGCGGGCGGAGGTCGGTCCGAAGAGCGCAACAAACGGGGTTTGGACGGCCGCTGAAAGGTGCCCCGGCCCCGAATCCGGCCCCACCCCGGCAACCGCCCCTTTCAACAGGGCGATGAGCTCCGGCAGGGTGGTCCGGCCGACCAGGCTGAGCACTGAGGCCGAATCAATTGCCTTAATTAACCGGGCCGACAGCGCCGCCTGGCTTTGTTCTCCCACCAGCACGATTTTCAGATGGTAGGCAGCTAAAATACACCGGACCAGATTCAGATAGCCTTCATAATGCCAGTTCTTCGTCTCCCATGAAGTACCCAGAACAACAATCACAAACGGCCCGGTCATCTTTGCGACTTCCCGGGGGACCGTGTCCGCGACACTCAGCGAGGAAAACCCGAAATCCAGGTTGGCGGGTTCCGGCAATCCCAGGTACTCGGTAAATTTCAAGTAGTGCTGAATTTTAGGTAGATCGTCGCTGAAATAGCCGATATGTTCGTTGTTAAAGACCCAGTTAAACTCTTTGGCATTCCGGCGGTGAAAGCCGATGCGCCGGCCGGCCCCCGATAGCAGGGAAAAAAAACCGCTTTTCAGTATACGCTGCAGGTCCAAGGTGATATCAAAGCGGTCCCGGCGGAGATCTTTTGACAGCTGCCAAACGGCGGACACGCGCCAGGCACGCCTGAAGACGATCACCCGATCGATCTGCCGGTTTAGTCGCACCAGCTCGACCCACTTCGGCTCCACCAGCCAGCTCACCCGGCTCTGCGGCAATCGGGCTTTGATATGGGCCACCAGACAAAGCCCCCTGGCCACATCTCCCAGCGATCCCATTAAAATTATCAGTATGGAAGGGCGGCGGGGGAGGGTTATATTCGACGACTTATCCATAAACAATATGCAGATCTTCTGTTTTATCAATAAATCTTATGACAGATCCTGGAATTCGGAATTCGGGAGTCGGAAGTCGGAAGTCGGAATGCGGAATTTTGCCGATTTTATTTTTAGTCTTCTTTGAATGGGTTCAATTACTGGATTTTGCACGACACTTTCCCACAATGAATAAAATTATATAGTTGTTTATTAAGCGAGTAATTCCAATATTGATTTTAGAATAGCCCGTTTTCTGCTTTCAATACCCAATACCCAATACCCAATACCCAATACCTAATACCTAATACCCAATACCCAACATTCCACCGTTCCAGTATTCCACTATTCCTTGTTTAAAGCATAAACCCGGGCCTCAAGAATTCCTCATATTTTCATTGAGTCGCAATAATTCCGAGGCGCTAATTTAAACCATCTTGCAGCATTTCAGTTAGAAACTCTGGCAAATCGTGCTTAATGACCGCGCGCTGCCAGCGGGCTAAATAGCGTATTTTTAGTCTTTGCCGGCTGCCATGATAGTATCTGCCCTTGTCGAAATCCAGCAGATAAACTTTGTCCGCTGCGTCGACGATGACATTGCCGGGATGCAGATCGTGATGCAGAATTTGGTGTTGAATCAACGCTGAAGTTTGGTTGATCACCGATTCCATCGCCCGGCTGGTCCTGTCGGCATCCTGCCGGCTCAGGAAGGCCAGCGATACCGGCTGCCGGATGGCACGCGTAATCAGCCAAGCCTCGTAAAATAGCCGGCCGCAGGAGGCAAAAGCGATGGGCTGCGGCACATTCACGTTTAATTCCGCGACAATGTTCAACAGCTCAAATTCACGTTGGGCACGGCTCCTGCCGAATCTGAGATAGCGGCGCTTATTGAGATGCCGCAGCAGGCCACCGCGCCGGTAGTGCTTGATGACTACGGATCCGACATCATCCAGCCGGGCCGGCGTCACCGCGGTTCTGCCGCCCAGGACCGCCACCGGTGGGTTGTCTGAACCGTGAAACCGGTCGGCCAGGGAGCGCAGCTGGGATTCGGTCAGGTTACCTGAGAACCCGAATCGGTAGGAATCGATGGTCCGGTGCTGTATCATAGGATTTCGGATTTTAGATTTAGGATTTCGGATTTTTGACCTGAAGGCGTACTTCCTTTAGCGGCTGCGGTCGATTTACCAACCTTGAACCCTGAACCTTGAACCGATAAACCTACGGCACCTCATAGCCCAGTTGATTCAAATAGTCTCCCAGCAGCCTGTTAAAGGTGTTTTTATCCGCCTCCGGCAGTTCGGTTTGCCACTTGAAATTGCGATTGTCCATCCCAGCGGTTATGGTTTGCAGCAAATCGCTCTGCCAGTCCAGACCGCAAAGTTCGCCAACCTGCTCAAATATTTCCACCGGCCGGGCTACAAAATCCTCGTATCTCACCTCCAAGTATTGTTCGCGCGGTAAGTTTTCAGCCGACCGCAATAAGGTTTCCACCGTCATTTTCCACTGCATTGCACAGGCGTCGATCAGGGGCAGCTCCAAAAGCGTCTGCCAGCCGGGTGGTTTGACGCTCCAGTAAGCCCCGTCATGACCCAGCCGGGAGCGCATGATGGAATAGGCCGCCGCCCGGCCGTCTCTGAGTATGTGAAGAAAAATTGCATCTGGAAAAATTTCCTGCAAAAATTCTATTCTAACCGAATTGCCGGGGCACTTATTGACAAAGCGCGGTTTTTCGAAAATCTGCAGATTGTTCTGCAAAACCTTGCGAAGATATTTGCGGGCGGCGGCTGACGCATCTTCCCGGCCCAGGAACTCGTCATCGCCCCCGATGAATTTCTGCCAGACGTTGTTGGCTTCGGTTGGACGATGATCGTTACGAAACCGCATGATCAGGCGGGTGAGCCATAGGGAGGCCGGCGCCTTTTTGGTAATATTCGAAATCCAGGCCAAATCGGGATGCTCGGCAAAGGTGCGGTAAAAAATATTGGTGCCGCTGCGCGGCGCACCGACAACGAATATGGGACGATCTATGGGGTTCGGCATCTTGTTGGACCTTGGTCTACCACTCCGGTTGTTTTCTGGAGCTCTATGACACTTTTTGTCAATATTTGCAAGGGTTGAGAACTGAAACATCGAATATCGCCCCAATGATCGAACATTTCATGATCGACCACGAATTATCTTTGGCCAAGGCGCCGAGACGCTGAGTTTTCTCAACCTGTTCCTGCGTCTTGGCACATTGGTGGGAGAATTAATTTGTTTTGCGAATATTCGAGGAATTTGATGGGATAACTATATGTGGGACTTCGCTCTTTACCGAAATGGTAAGGCTTAATTGTCCTTGCCTGGACTATAAGATTCTGTTAATTTTGAAATAACTGTGGTGGTATCAGGGTTCTGAGTTTAGGGGTTCAGGGGTTCAGAGGTTCATGGGTCCAGAGGTTCAGAGTTCCAAGGTTACAGGTTCGGGGTTCAGGGGTTCAAAGTTTCGGGGTTCAGGGCCAGAATTTGAGGTCGCCGAGTTGGCCGGTCCGACCGACCGCGGGACGGTAGCGTTTAGGCTGATCGAGGATAGAAACAGTGTTCATACACCAGCGCAGGGTCGGCATCGACACGACTGAGCTCGTCGCAGGCCGGTTAGAGGACAGCAGGTCTGATCGAATAAGAAACTTCAAAAAGTAGATTTTAGATTTTGGAATGCGGATTTTGGATTTAAGGTATTCTGCCTGTCGTGAGCTTTTCGTCGAACGGTCTATTTTAAAACGACTGAGCGACGTGGCGGGTCGTCTTGTGGGGTCGCAGCCCGAAGGGCGAAGCCCCAAGCCTTAAGCGATTCCACCATTCGGCATTCGTCAATCGACATTCGACATTCGTTAAAGTGCCCCCTGGGACCCCAAGACCAATTTTATCATAACTTAAGGCAGCAGTGATCGAGACCAAAAATAAAACCTGTTCAACCAGCGATATCGCCCGCATTTTCGCTGAATCTCGCACAACGGTCAGTCCGCTCGAGCCGGACTTCGAATTGTCGCGCCTTCTGACCGTCTTCTGTGATTGCAAGGTTGTCAAGGCCAACAACCGGCGCCAATTGTATCATCTTCAATTCCCTGAAGACGGGTATTTTCTCAAATGCAGCACCTTGATCAGACCTAAAGACCGTGTGCGGCATTTTCTCCTGCCGCTCCGGCGCTGGGCCGAATGGCACAACCTGCACCGCCTGCGAAGGGCGGGAGTGCCGGCCGCCCGGCCAGTAGCCAAAGGACAGTCTGTCTCCGGTCATCCCAGAATTTATTTCATCCTCACCGGGCAGGAGGACGGGGTGCATATCCCCCTTAATTGTTTTGACAACGCCAGTATTCTCGGGCAATATGTTGCCTTTTTACATCGTAAAAAAGTCTATCATTCTGATTTCAACCGCAAAAATTTTATCTTAAATCCGCGGGGCGAAATATACCTTCTGGATGCCCAGCAGGTTTATTTCCTGCCCGGGATGCCGCGGCGATGGCGGGTTAATAACCTCGGCCGCCTGTCATTTCATTTTTGCTCATTGGATGATCCGGCGCCGTGGGTACGCGAGCTGCTTACGGGCTACAATCGCAACGCCGCCACCAACATCAGCGTGGCTGAGGTGCTGGCTGCAGCCCGGCGACATCGGCAGCGCCGCTTTCGATCGAGATCCAAACGCTGCTGCAAAAACAGCACCGAATTTGAAATTTTAAAAAATAATGGCCTGCGCGGATTCAAACACCGGGATTTCAGCTGGGGACCACAGGAATTGCAATCGGCAGAGAACCAGGGAATATCCCTTAAAGGTGCCCATGTCATCGCTTACCGCGGGGTATGCCTGAAAACGCACCGCCGAAAATGGCTGCATCAAAATCGTTGCCTGGCAAGCTGGAAAATGTCCCAGGCCCTTGCCGTCCGGGGCATTACCGTGCCACGGGCGCTAGGCTATTTCGAAATGAAGGATCGCAGCTACTTTCTGGCAGAACTGCTGGATGACAGATTGCACCTGAATGCATATTTATCGGAGCTTTCCGAGGAAAGTGTGAAGCGGCAGGCGCTAAAAAAACTTGCTTTATGGCTGCGAATGTTTCATGACACCGATGTGTGGCAGCGCGATTTTAAATCCAGCAACATTTTGTGTCGCAATTCGCAGTTCTATATGGTTGATCTGGACGGTGTCAGAATCCGACGCTTGAGTAATCAAGATAAAATTTACAACCTGGCCCAGCTCAATGCCTCCATCAGCAACAAAATATCCATTAAAGACCGGCTGCGTTTTTACCATTATTATTCGACCGGCTCCCGATTGACCCGGCAGCAGCGGCGCACTGCCTATCGCCAGGTTTGGGATATTACAAAAACCAAAAATACCAAAATCTATGACCTTGATTTCGATCAATTGCTAGAATCCCAAATTAAGGCCGGCCCAGTGAAACAGCATGAAATCCGTTAGCATCGTTATTCCCAACTGGAATGGGGCTGATCTACTGAAAACCTATCTGCCGTCCGTGCTGCAGGCCCAGAAAAAATATGGCGGCGAAGTCGAGGTTCTCGTGGTTGACGATGCCAGTACGGATGATTCCCTTAAATTACTGCGTGACGATTTTCCGGGCATCAATACCGTTGTTCACCCGCATAACCGGGGCTTCGGCCATGCCTGCTGGTCCGGGGCGCAGGCTGCCGGCCACTCGGTTCTGATAATTCTCAATTCCGATGTCAGGGTAGAGCCGGATTTTATCGACCCGCTGGTGCAATGCTTGGCCGATTCGTCGGTGTTTGCCGCATCGCCGCTCATATTCAATGGCGGCGGCCAGCTCAGCAATGTGACCATCAGCATGCCTTACTTCAAGCGCGGCAAAATTCGCTATAGATCCTTTGTCCCCCAATTGCTGCTCGGCCATAATGCAAAGTTGCCCAATCCCTGGCTGACGCTGTTTCCCATCGGCGCCGCATTTGCCGTTGACCGGGCCAGATTTATAGAACTGCAGGGATTTGACGAGTTGTTCGACCCGTTTTATTACGAAGACACGGATCTCGGTTTCCGGGCCTGGCGGCGCGGCTGGAAATGCATCGTGGTACCCGAATCCCGGGTGACCCATCACCATGCCAGCACCATCGGGCGCTCGTTTAATCAGTATCGGGTCAGCGCGATTCGCAAACGCAACCGGCTTCTCTATCTGTGGAAAAACCTGACGACAACCAAGCTGCTGCGGCAGCAGCTTTTATACCAGCTGCTAAGGGTTTGCTATCGGCCTTTTTGCCTGGACTGGATAGTGCTCGTGGCAACCCTGCTCGCCATACCGGGGTTCCATGCGGCCATGCAACGCCGCCGCCAGGAGCAAAAGTGCGTAGTCCATTCCGAAGATAAAATTTTCGAAATCATCAACTCGGCCAACCAGGCGAACCGACAGGCGATTGAAGATCAGGCTGCTTCAGATGGACCGGAACAGAATTGAATCATGGGTGATTGCGCCGGGTGAATTTGGGGTTCTTAATTTATTTTAGTCACGAATGGACACGAATTAACACGAATGAATTCAAAACATCAAGCTCATGGACAATTATTTGGACATGAGTCTGATTCAGGAATTCAGGAATTCAGGGATTTAGGAACTGAAGGAAAAATATTTGAAAATCTTTATCATCGCTAAATCCAAGCGGCACACGCGCATCTATTATTACTTCAAAAAGGCCTTTCAACGCCAAGGTCACCGGACCCGCTGGATCAAGTACTTGAAGCTCAAATCCTACCTGGGCGAGCGGGCGGCTGCGCTTGCCGTCGACAAGCTGATGGCCGCAGCCAAGCCCGACCTGCTTTTCTTTCATGGCCGGGACATATCCTGCGAGCTGCTGCGCCGGACCAAAAAACGGATGCCGGTGGTAATGTACTTCGATGACTGTATCAGAGGCTCGCACCGCAGCTTCGATAAGGTTGTCGAACAGGGGCGTCTGGCCGACATCATGTACCTGACGAATCGGGGTGAAGTTCCCCAATACCGCGAACTTGGCGTCAATGCCAGATTTATTACCGGTGGCTGTGATCCGGCGGCCCACCGCATGATCGACAGCGCGGATCCCAAGTATCAAAGTGATGTGGCCTTTATTGGAAAGCCCAACACGCCCGAACGTGCCGAATTCATGCAGCTGCTGGCAAAAAAATTCGATTTGAAGCTGTGGGGATCGGGCTGGGAAAAATATGGCCTGCGCGTGGCCGCCAAAGATGTCTATGCCGCGGAATACCGTCAGATATGTGCCAGCGCCAAGATCATGCTGGGCTGGAACATCGATCCCACCATCGAGCTTTATTTTTCCAATCGGACCTGGTACACGCTGGGTTGCGGTGGATTTTTGCTGACTGCGTATTCTCCTTCACTCGAAGAAATATTCGGTCGGGGCCGAGAGTTGGATTGGTTTGAGACCCCAGAAGAGTGTTGTGACAAAATAGGCTATTATCTGCAGCACGATGAGGAGCGGCGCAAAATTGCTGCCGCCGGCTATCATTTAGCCCACAATGAATACAGTTATGATGCGATGGTGAATCGGATTGTCGAGGATGTAAAAAAATTGGTGTAAGGTATAAGGTATAAGGTGTAAGGTCTAGGGTGTTAGGTGTAGGGTGTAAGGTGTAAGGTCTAGGGTGGAAGGTGAAGGGACCGGTTTTCGGCATTCGGCGTTCGGTATTCGGAAACCCCTAACCCGCAACCCGTAAATCGAAATCCGTACCCCGCAACCCGCAACCCGCAGCCCGCAACCCGCAACCCGTAACCCGTAACCCGCATCGCGTAACATGAAAATTTTGCATATCAATACCGAACGGACCTGGCGCGGCGGGGAACAGCAGACCTTGAACCTGCTGATTGGTCTCAAAGCGCGGGGGGTTGCCTCCGATCTGGTCTGCCAGCCCGGCTCGCCGATGCAAAAAAGGGCGGATGGGGCCGGTGTTAATGTTTTTCCGATCGTCATGCATGGTGAAATCGATCTGGCTGCGGCGCTTCGGATTCGCAAACTGATCAATCAATTCAACTACGATATCATCCACTGCCACACTTCCCACGCCCATTCACTGGCCTTTCTGGCATCGGTCGGAACCGGGAGTATCCGGCTGGTCACCCGCCGGGTGGATTTTTCCATTTTTCGTCACAGTTTTCTGAAATTAAGCGGCATCAAGTATCGGTATATGGCCGACTACTACATTGCTATCTCCCATAAGATCAAAGAGGTGCTGGTTTCGGACGGCCTTGCCGGCCACCGTATTTTTGTGGCCCATAGCGGCATCGACTCCCAGCGTTTCATGGCGGCCGACGGCGGTGGCCTGCGGGATGAATTCAATATCGCAGAAAACCAGCCGGTGATCATCAACGTGGCTCACCTGGCGGGGCATAAAGGGCAAATTCATCTGGTGCGGGCGATTCCCCAGGTCCTGGCAAAATTGCCCGAAGCCAGGTTTTTTATCGTGGGTAAGGGTGAGTTGATGGAAGAATTGAAAGCGGCCGCCGCAGCGCTGGGATTAAAAGATGAGCTTGTGTTTACCGGGTTTCGCGACGATGTGGCCGATTTCTACCAGATCGCCGATTTATACGTGATGAGCAGCGTGCAGGAAGGCCTCGGCACCGCCGCGCTGGATGCCCTGGCGCTGGCCAAACCTGTGGTGGCCACCAACTGCGGCGGCCTGCCCGAAATTATCCATGACGGCCGCACCGGCCGCCTGGTGGCGCCGGCCGATCCGGCGGCCCTGGCCGAGGGCATCCTTGATCTGCTGGGCCGGGCCGAGGCCGCCCGGGCAATGGCACGGCAGGGGCAGGCCATGGTCCAAGAATCCTTTTCCATCGATGCGATGGTTGAAAATAACATTAAAATCTATCAAAAAGTGTCGGCCAATGGCTAATCCGGTTAAAATATCAGCAGTCATTATTACCTACAATGAAGAAAGCAATATTCATCGCTGCCTGGAATCGCTCAAAACCGTGGCCGATGAAATCGTTGTGGTGGATTCCTATTCCACCGACAACACCGAGGAAATCTGCCGCAACATGGGCGTTAATTTTATGCAGCATCGCTTTGACGGACACATTGAACAAAAAAATTATGCCCTGGGTCGCGCCGAATATATTCATGTCCTGTCGCTTGACGCGGATGAGGTCCTGTCCGAGGAATTGATACAATCCATTCAGGTCGCCAAAAATAATTGGCAATTTGACGGTTATCGCTTTAACCGGCTGTCAAAGTACTGCGGCAAATGGATCCGGTACAGCGGTTGGTATCCGGATACCAAACTGAGATTGTGGGACAAAACCAAGGGCCGCTGGGGCGGGGTCAATCCCCATGATCGCGTCGAGATGGATGCGACCAGCCGTGTGAGTCATTTAGCCGGTGATTTGCATCATTTTTCCTACCACTCCATCCGGGATCACATCGAGCAGATCAACCGCTTTTCCGAAATTGCCGCCCGGGCGGCCCATGCCCGGGGGCGACGGGCCAATCTGTGGCTGGATATCGTACTGAACCCGCTGCTGACATTTTTTAAAAAATATTTTCTCAAACTAGGCGTGCTGGACGGATACCCGGGCTTCATGATTGCAATTCACACCGCTTACGGCAAATTTCTCAAATACATTAAGCTGCGAGAGCTGGAGAGGTCCGGGTAAGGTTCAGATATTCAGGGTTGAGAGGTTCAAGGTTCAAGGGTTCAGAGGTTCAGGGTTCAGGGATTCAGGGTTCAAAGGATCAGGGTTTAAAGGTCCAGAGGTTCAGGGTTCACAGGTTCAGAGGTTCAGAGGTTCAGGGGTTCAAGGGTTCAGAGGTTCAGGGTTCAGAGGTTCAAGGTTCAGGGGGGCTGGGTTCAGAGGCTCTAGGTTTAGAGGTTCTGCGTTTAAAGGGTCAGTGTCCAGGGGCTTAGCGGTTTCAAGTATAACGGTTGGAGCGTCAAGGGCGGCCTGGTTGCCCAACAGGTATGGGCTAACATGGCGTCCATTGATACGGTCGGCACGGTGGCCGACCCTACTTTATTTTAACGCCAACAAAAGCCTTTATCGTAGGGTGCGCTGTGCCCACCAAACGTAGCTGCTATAATCTGCTAAGTTGGGCAAGCTCACCTTGGAAGCGGTTTTTCAACCTGGAACCTTGAACCTTTCAACCTCCCGACCTTCCAACCCTTCAACCTTCATCAAACAGCATCGCCTCGATTGTCCGGCAGGCCTGGTCGGTGCCGCCCCGCCTTGGTTCGAAGAACCGCTGGGCTTTTTCTAGCACGTCGGCGCGGGGGTGGGAGGTCTCCAGGTCCTGTATGATCTGTTCCGCGGCCTGGCGCCAATCGTTTACGACCCGGAGCAGCCCGGCCTCGGTGATCTCCCGGCCGACCCAGGCAAAATTTTCCCAAGAAGGCCCGCTAACCGGTACCAGGCCACTGACAATCGCCTCCAAAAAATTCTGGCCTCCCAGGGGCGCCAGGCTGCCGCCGATAAAGGCGGCCTGCGCCCGGCGATAGGCCGGCATCAGTTCTCCAAAAGTATCCCAGACGATAACGGTGCCGGCCGGCACCGGATTAGATATTGCCGACCGCAGAACCCAAGGCCTCCCCAACCGCTTTAATGCATCTTGCCAATAGTCTATACGGTGAATATGCCGCGGAAATATGCCGGCCAACGCCCGCGGATGATGACGGGCTATTTCATCGAGCATCCGGCCGATCTGGGACTCTTCTTCCTGACGCACCGAAGCGAAGACTACAAACGGAACCTCGGCCGGTAACAAAGATGCTATCTTGTTCTGATCATCGTCGCCGGACGTTGAAGGCGCCAGGCGATCAAACTTGATATTGGGCATGGTTTCGACGCCATCCGCCCCGAAAAGCCTGCTAAAGCGCTCGGCATCAGCGGCAGATATCGCCAGTACCTTGTCCGGCCGCAAAGTTTGCCAGATTGAGGGCCAGAGATGATACCGATTGAGGCTTCTGGCGTTGATCCGGCCGTTGACGATAACTGTCTTGCATTGATTGGCCTTTAGGGCCCGCAGCAGTCCGGGCCAGATTTCCGTTTCCAGCAATACCGTCAACCTGGGACGGATGCCGGCGACGGCCTTGGCCATCATCGACGGTTGGTCAAAGGGGAAATAGCGCACCGCCACCTGCATTTGTTGCCGGTGGCGGTTTAGATCCGGTAATGCCTGATTCAGAATGTCAACTCCCTGGCGCGTGTTGGAGGTCAGCTGGATTTTGATCGGACGCGCCGTCCGAAGTCTTTTCAGAATTTCCAGGGCCAAGAAAGACTCACCGACAGATGCAGCTTGTACCCACAAATCGGCGCGTGCCGGCAATCTGCCTTTCAAAGTTCGTTGGTCATAGCCATCGGCCAGGCGTTGATTCAATTTGAGCCAGGGCCGGACGATACGCCAGCAAATGTCGTATAAACCGAAAGCGGCTTGATGGGACAGGTTCATAGGTTCGAGGTTCAAAGGTTCCGAGGTTCAAGGTTCCAAGGTTCGAGGTTTCAAGGTCCAGAGGTTCAAAGGCTCAGTAGTTCAGAGGTTTCAAAGCAAGTGCCTATCTGACATAATTTGCTTATTTTCACAATACCCGAATCGCCTTTATCATGTCTTCAGCGTAACGCGATATTTGGCTGTTCGCTTTTGGTTTATCATATGGTCTCATAAGAGCGCTGCCTCAGACCAAAAAGACGGCTAGTCTGATCAATGTCAGATACTTTAATCATATGACAACGTAGGGTCGGCCACCGTGCCGAACGGATTTGGCGGGCATCCCGCTTGCAGCGGGACCCTACGTCATTTCTTCTCGTGCTCGCCCTCGTGCTCGTCCTCGAAGCTTTTGAGCCTTTCAGTATCGAGGACGAGGACGATTACGAGGACGAGCACGATTTTAATACCCTGTTTTGGGGTTAGTATAGACATAGTTTTAAACGAGCGGCGGCCTCCGGCTAAAGGACAGCCTGTCTGATCAATAAAAGAAACTAATGAACGTCGAACATCGAACGTCCAACATCGAACATCGAATAATGTATTCTGTCTATTTTTAAAAGACAGAGCGAAGCGATTCCATCATTCGTCATTATTCATTTTTCATTCGTCATTTTTTGTAGTTTCATAAGAGTCGGTCGGAGCCAAATAACTTAGGATAGTCGTCCCTGCAGGGCTTAACCGGGGTGGCTCTACTTTTTAGCTGAATACTATTGAAAAGCGATTCGTGTGTCAAATATTTCAATTGAGGATTGTAAATCCGGGATTTCACCAGCTATCATATTTTATTGAAATTCTTGAAACATTGACAGTTCAGGTGTTCTCTGCTACTCGTATGGCGCAGTTTGGCGGACCTGAACCGAACCTGGCACCGATCAATATAAAGTTGGTTCCATTATGAGAAATTCGAAAATCAGACGGCATATGAAATATGCCATGGCCTTGGGTCGCACCCTGGGAACATTGATCTATTGGTTCGATGTGCCCCACCGGCGGATTGTCAGGAGAAATCTGCGGCTGGCGTTTCCAAACTGGCCGCCGCCCAAAATTCGGCAGACATCCAAACGCGTATTTCACAATATCGGTGCCTCGTTCGTAGAGATTTGCCAATTGGCTTCCTATTCCAAGGCCGATGTCATGGCGCGGGTGCGGGTCGTGGGCGCGGACCGCTGGCAGCAGGCGCTGGATCGAAATCAGGGCCTAATTCTGGTATCGGCCCACCTGGGGAATTGGGAGTTCGGAACACAGTACGCGGCTTGCTTCATGCAGAGACCGACCTTGGGAGTCGTCAAACCAATCCGTTTCAGTCCGCTTAATCAATGGGTGCTCAACCTGCGAACCCGGTTCGGAATTCATGTCACCTATAAAAAGGGTGCGCTGCCGGAATTGCGCCAGGCCCTGCGGCGCAATGAAATTGTTGGGTTGCTGGTGGATCAGAGCCGCCGCTTAGAAAGCGTCGATGTCAATTTTTTCGGCCACCGCGTTCCGGCCACCCCGGCTGCCGCATTCCTGGGTTTGCGCTGCAAAAGTCCGGTGCTGCCGGTTTTCTGTGTGCGGGAGGACTCCGGGCAACTGACCATTCAAGTCGATGATCCCGTCGACCTCAACCGGAGCGGCAATCTGCGTGTCGATATCCAGGTCAACACCCAGCTGATAACCGATGCCGTCGAACGCATGATTCGGAAATACCCCGAGCAGTGGTTCTGGGTTCATAAACGCTGGAAGAAATACTATCCTCAACTTTATCCCAAGTATTATTTGAAGCGACAGCGGCGACGGGCAAGGGAGGCGCAGATGACAGAAGACAGAGGTCAGAGGACAGAAGACAGAGGTCGGAGAGCAGAGCGGAATTAGAAAAAAAAGAAGGTGAGAAGGTCGAAGGCCGACTTCAGTCACTAATATTTCGAAGCTCCTTTTTCAGGTAGAAAATTAACCCTAACATTGCACTAATTCTTGTCATCTGACGTGACCGATGTACCTGAAACCGTGGCTAATTACGAGCAGATGCTGGATGCTGGATACTTGATGCTGGATGACGAAGAAAACGCGATTGGAGAATTCCACAGCCATCCTGTATCCAGAAACGAGAATCCAGGATCAGTTAGTACTGGCGCCGGTTTTCATTGCAGCGGCTAAGATTGATTTCAAAATTTTATGCAACTATAGGGTTAATTATAACCAAGAAATGAAACTCAAGGTCTTACATCTTCTCAGCAATTGGAAATGGACTGAAATATCCGAACCGGCCGTGGACCTGGCGTTGGCCCAGCAAAAGTTGGGTGCCGAAGTTGAATTTGTCTGCGGACGCGGGCCCGCCGATCGGTTCCAGCGCCGGGTTGACTACAATGCCCGCCGCAAACACCTGGATCCGATTCACGTGCTGGAAATGCCCAAACACTTTAGGATTCTGGCGGCCGGTCGAGATTATGCCGGTTTGCGCGCCATGTTGAAGCGGTTTGCACCGGATGTCATCCACTGCCATAAAGGCAACGCCCACTTGATGGGATTCTTAAGCCGCGGCATTTCAAAATTCCCCATTATCGTAACTAGCTGCTATGAGTCCGATGGTCCGTCCCAGGGTTTTAGATCCAAGCTGCTCTATAAATTGGGTACTGAGGGCATGGTGGTCATCAACGAGCGCAGCCGGCAAGCAGCCCTGGATCGCGACGGTTTTGCGGGCGGATCCGTCCAGGTGATCGAGCCGGGGATCGACCTGGAGCGCTTTTCGCCCCGGCGCAAAATTTCGGAAGACGGGCATGGTTTCGGAATGAGTCCGGGATCCTTCGTAATCGGGGTCGTCAGCCGCATCAGAGACAGCCGCCGCCTGGATATTTCGTTGCAGGCGCTCGCGGCGCTGGCCCAGACATATCCGCAATTGCAGCTGTTGCTGGTGGGACGCGGACGGGACGGGGCCGTCGAAAGAGTGGTATTACATCCGGCGCGGAAAATGGGCATCGAGGATCGCATCGTGCTGGCGGGATATTGTGAATCCGATCGTCTGGTGGCTGCCTATCGTGCCATGGATGTGCTGGTCTTTGCCCGGGCCGGATCGGATAAATCATGCCGCACGGTGCGCGAGGCCATGGCCGCCGGGCTGCCGGTCATCGCGCCGGCCGCCGGCCTCTTGCCTGAACTCATCGAAGATCATGTTACCGGCCGTTTGATGGACTCGGCCGGACAGAACCTGGCCCACATCCTCGAGGAACTTATGCAGGATCGAGTTAAATTGAGCGCCATGGCGCATAAAGCGCTGGAGACATCAAGAAGTCGATTTTCCACGCTGCTGCAGGCTGAGCGGACGCTGGATTTTTATCAAAAACTTTTGGAGGGCAAGAAACTTTCCCACATTCGGGGTTGTAATGGGTAAACATAAGGTCCGGATTGAAAAAATTGATTGTTCGGAAATCGAGAAGATCAATGATATCTTGACGGATATCTGGACTGCCGACAGTGCCGCAAAAGCCAGGACGGTCTTTGACTACCCGTGGGAGCGCGATGAAGCCCACTGCGGTCTGATTTTAGTGGATGGCGAGCGGACTGTCGGTTTTCTCGGGATGATATTCAGCCGCCGACGGATTGACAACAAGATCGAGAAATTTTGCAACCTGACTTCCTGGTACGTGCATAGGAAGTATCGCAGCCGGGCGGTTTTTATGATTTCTGCGCTGCGTCTGATGAAGGATTACACGATTACGGACCTGTCCCCGGCCAGGCATGTTTATGAAATTCAGAAAAGCCTTGGATTCGAAGACCTTGATGCCAGGGGACGTCTGCTCATGCCCATTGGCCGGCGGTTGTTTCGACCCAAATATGATGCCGCGGATCTGATCCATGATATTACATCAATCGAACCCAGGCTCGATCGCAAGGATCAAAAAATATTAATCGACCATCGGGACTATCAATGTGAACATTTTTTGCTGACCGGCAGGGACCGCTATTGCTACATCATTTACACCAAACTAAAGAGAAAACGGTTCCGGTATGCGCACCTGCATTATATCAGCGATCCGGAACTCTTCGGAAATGCCTACCGCGAGATCCGCAAATCCATTCTTGCGCATGCCGACGCCTATTTTCTTCTAATTGACTCAAGGATGGTTAAAAATCAAAAACTGCCCGTGAGCATCTGCCTGCCGTACCGGGCACCCAAGCAGTATCTGTCCGCCTCGCTCAAGCCCGAACAAATCGACAACTTGTATTCCGAGCTAGTCATGCTCAATCTGCGTAGCCATCCGCGCTTCAAGTACTTGATGCGCAACGTTTGGCGCAAGGTGACCGGAAACAAGGGTGGTTGAGGTAGAGCGGGTTGCAGGTTACGGGTTGCGGGGTGCGGAATTGTAAACGGCTCTCGGCATTCGGCGCCTGGCTCTGGGTAAAGGGTAGAAGGTAGATGGTATAGGATTTTGGATTGCGGTTCTTTTGGTGAAGGGCAGGGGTGTCGTTTGAGGACTGTAGGATGTTTTAAGGGAGTTATTGCAGTTCGACAGATCTCGCTTTGCGCTTCGCCCGCAGCCTTTTAAATCCGAAATCCGAAATCAACAATTTCCCATTTCCGCATTCCGACTTCCGACTTCAATATCATCCGTCCTCCGACCTTCTCACCTTCTGATCTTCTCACCTTCTTTTTTTTCTAATTCCGCTCTCTGTCCTCTGTTTTCTGCCTTCTGCCCTCTGTCGATTAACGCGCGGTCCGCACCCACGGCAGGTAGTACTTGGCCAGCTTGAACACGGTGGCGCGGCGGCTCCAGGTGACCCGGGGAATGCGCAGCCAGTCGGTGTCGGTTGAAGAAAGCTTTTGTTTGCGGGTCGTAAACGCCAGCTGATAGCCGGCGTCTATTGCCAGTTGACTGACGTTGTCCGTCGTGTTGCCCCAGGGATAGGCCAGGTAGTCAACCGCCACGCCGAGGGCGTCTTCCAGGAGGTCTTTGGCGAGAAAAATCTCCCGGCGCAATTCATCACCGCCGGTTTTGGCAAAATTCAGGTGACGGTAGCCGTGGGCGCCGATTTCGACGAGGCCGGTGTCGATCATCATTTTTAGCTGGGTGAGATCGAGATGACGCCGTTGGGGTGCTGAAGGGTGGTTCGAAAAACGGCTCGCGCGGCCGATCAGTCCGGCAATGACAAAAATGGTTAAAGGGATTGCCTGTTGTTTCAAATGGGGGAATACATGTTCGGCAATCGATACCAGGGCATCGTCAAAAGTCAGCACGGCCGAGCGTTTGGGGATTTTCTTTTGGCCCCGCAGCCAGGCATGCAGATCTTTCATCGGGATAAACTTCACCCCCAACCGCTTTAACCAGCGCAGCTGATGCAAAAACGTATTCAGGTCCACCGTACCCCGCTCCTGCTGACCGGCCGGCAACGGAACCACGTTGTGACAGGTATAAATGACGCAGCTCATAGCTTCCGCAACCCGTTTTTACAGACCACATGCGGATCCGGGAATTTGAAATAGGGATGTTCGCTTTGATCGATAATCTGCGGGGCAGTGCGCCATTTTTGCACCTGATGATATAGATGGTAAGCCCGGGCTGCGGTCTGCAGCGGCACCGCCCGGTAGGACCCCTTGACGAGACGGTTGCGCAGATCGGAGTCGCTTTTGTTGTAGCCCCCGTAGTTCTCATCATAGCCGTTTACATTCAGAAAGACGTCCCGGTTGACGGCACAATTGCCGCCCCAGATCTTGGGTTTGCGAAAATTGAAGGCGATATAGAATTTGCTTTTCCAGTAGCGTTTGAAATTGCGCTTGGCCGAGCCCTTTTTTAAATTCTGCGATCGGGCCGTCTCGTCCCAAAATTGCTGGTGGGAAAATGACTGCTGTTTTTGCAGCATGGTCTCTGATAGCTGTTGGTTTAAATAATAAACCCCGCCAAGGTAAAAGGAATCCGGCGTGAAACTGGCGGCATAGGTCGCCAGCAGATTGGGCGCCGGGATGCAGTCGCTGTCCAGAAACAGGATGATATCGCCGTCGGCCCGGCGGCTGCCTTCATTGAGAATAAACGCTCGCCGGTAATTCTGGTGCGCATGCCAGCAGTGCTGGATTTCCAATCCACTGTATTCCGACCGAGCCTCTGATATCACCGCCGATGTATGATCCGTTGAACCGTCATCGACCACGATAACTTGCCATGTGCCCGCATAATCCTGCGCCGCCAGGCAGGCCAGGCTTATCCTCAAATAGTCCGCCCGATTATAGGTCGCCACCACGGCGGATATTGAAGGTAGTTTTTTATTCATTTCTTTGCAATTTATGAAATGATTTTATTTATCACGAAAACACGAAAGTTGGAAAACACGAGAAGCGTCTTAGCTTCATTTCGTGCTTTCGTGATTGATTTGTATTGGTTCCGGTTTGTCCTGGTCAGGCATTTTCAAATTTTACTCATTCCTTAGTTTAGCAATCCCTTGACTAAATTATGACGCTGCCTAAGTTACGAAGAATCAGCATTAAACTACATTCTCCGATTCGGACTTGACCTCTAACAATGTTTAAAGTAATTTGCAACCCTCGCAAAAAATTTTGAATTTGTACTAAAACTGATTAACCCAGAACCTTGAACCCTAAACCCAGAACCTCTAAACCCTTGAACCCTTGAACGGTTGTGTGCCCATGCAGCAGGTGATTCAAACCCTTAGCGCTTATATAAAAGAGCAGTACAACGCTGAACTGGATAAACAGGACAATATATTCGAATCCGGCATCATCGATTCGCTGGGCTTTGTCAATCTGATCGGCTTCATCAGCGAAACGTTCGGCATCGAATTCGAGCCCGACGATTTGATCGAGGATAATTTTTATTCCCTCGAGCGCATGGCGCAATTTATCGGGCAGAAAAAAGAATGAAACCATTTCTCGTCCAACATCTCTTAGACTCAACCGCTGGAAAGTTTCCGGACAAAATTGCCGTCAAGCACGGGAACGACGCGATCACGTTTGGACAGCTGCAGGCGGACTCCCGCGCGCTGGCCGGCGGCCTGCAGGCGTTCGGTCTCGGCAAGGGTCAGCGGGTCGGGATATTGCTCGATAAATCCATTGCCCAGGTCGCAGCCATGCTGGGCGTGCTGCGGGCCGACGGTATTTTTGTGCTGATCAATTCAATCTTAAAGGAAAACCAAATCCGGCATATTCTCAACGATTGCGGGATCAAACTGCTTATCGTATCTGATAAATTTCGCGGCCGCATTCAAAAAGTCATCGGTGAAACCGGCCTTGAAATTGCCATCACGGAAGCCGAACTGGATGCCATGGCCCGAACCTATGCCGGAAAAAATGGGCTGAATTCAAGCACCGGCGAAGATATTGCCAGCATCATCTACACCTCCGGCTCCACCGGTCTGCCCAAGGGGATCGTTATTTCCCACCGCAACCTGATCGAGGGCGCCCGGATCGTCAGCCACTACCTGGGAATCACGGCTGACGAGCGTATTCTGGGGCTGCTGCCCTTTAATTTCGACTACGGGCTGAACCAGCTCATCTCAACTTTATATACAGGCTGCACCATTGTCCTGTTTCAATTCTTCATGCCCAGTTCCCTGCTCAAGATATTAATCGATGAGAAAATTACCGGGCTGCCGGCCCTCCCCACCATCTGGTCGGCGGTGTTCAATCCGCAACTGTGTAAAATAGACCGTGATCAGCAATTTCCGGATTTGAGATACATCAGCAACACCGGCGGCAAACTGCCGGTGCCCATGGTAAGAAATATCCGGCGTCTTTTCCCGGCCGCCCAACTGTTTCTGATGTACGGGCTGACCGAAGCTTTTCGCTCCACTTATCTCGATCCCGCCGAAGTGGATCGACGGCCGGATTCAATCGGCAAAGCCATTCCGAATGTCTGGGTGGAGGTGGTCGATGAGAACGGCCGAAAATGCCGGGCGGGTGAAGTCGGCGAGCTGATTCACGGCGGTGCCTGTGTGACCCGGGGATATTGGAACAATCCCGAACTGACCGCTCGGGCCTTTCGACCCAATCCGTTTTTGCCCGCGCCAAATCAGTTTCTCGACCGTGTCGTATACTCCGGTGACCTGGTCAAAAAAGACGACCAGGGTTTTCTGTATTATGTCGGACGCAAGGATGCGATGATCAAAAAAGAAGGCTACCGGGTTTCACCGACCGAGGTTGAGGAATTGCTGATGGCCCATCCGGATGTCTTCGAGGCCGTGGTCTGCGATATGGAGCGTGAAACTGAAAAAGTCGGGATTTTGGCGCTGGTCACCGCCAAGCACAACATCGACATCAAGGAGCTTACCGCATTTTGCCGCCGCCAGGCTCCCGAATATCTGGTTCCGGACCGGATCATAGTTCTTGACCGTTTTGAAAGAACCGAAACCGGCAAAATCGATCGCACCCGGGCCATCGAGGAGGCATATGCCAAAATTGACCGCTGATCTGCTGCAGGCCGCACGGCGTTTCGGTACGCCGTTGTATGTTTATGATTTCGATGCCATCGCGTCGCGGCTGGCTGCCATGCGCTCACTGTTCGACGCCGGGGTAAAACTATACTACGCGGTTAAAGCCAATCCCAATCTGCAGTTGCTGGCAAACCTGAAACCCCTGGTCGACGGCCTGGATGTTTCATCGGGCGGAGAATTCAGGCAGGCCCTGTTGGCGGATTACCGGGGCGGCGACCTGAGTTTTGCCGGACCGGGCAAAACCAGCCGCGAGATAGAATTGGCGCTGCGTCATGAGTGCGGTTCTCTGAGCATTGAGTCGGAGGACGATTTAACCCGGGTCATTGGGGCCTGCCGCAAGACGGGATTGCGGGCCAACATCTCCCTGCGCATTAATCCGCTGACCGCAGTCAAGTCATTTGCCGTCAAAATGGGCGGTCTGCCGACGCCTTTTGGCGTCGACGAGGAGCAGGCAGCCGGAATTATTGCTGCTGTTGGCCGAAATGAAGATGTCTTGAATTTTTGTGGATTTCACATATATGCCGGCACCCAGTGTTTGAGCCTTGACGGTTTGACCCAAAATATCAACAACGTGCTGCAGGTGGTTGAAAAGATCTGCCGTGAAAATGATCTGGCACCGGTCAGAATTAATTTCGGCGGCGGTCTCGGCGTTCCATATTTCAGCTCTGATAAGGATTTCGATCTCGCTGGATTTGCCGAATTCGTCAATCGGGCCGTGGCGCATTATGTCGACCAGCAAGCGCAGCCGATTGATTTTATTCTCGAATTGGGCCGGTATATCGTGGGCCCTTTCGGCTATTATTTATCCCGGGTGCAGGCGATAAAGGAAACCAGAGGTCGAAAATTCGTGATCCTCGACGGTGGCATGCACCATAATCTGCCCGCCAGCGGTAATTTCGGCCAGATCATCAGCAAAAACTATGCAATTCAAAACGTGAGCAAGCCCGCTGCCGCCAAAGACAGGGTTGATATTGTCGGCTGTCTGTGCACGACTTTGGACCGGCTGGCCAACCGTATTGAAATCGAATCCCCCGCGGTCGGCGATGTGCTGGCTGTCAAAAATAGCGGAGCTTACGGGCTCACCGCATCCCCGGTTTATTTTCTGGGCCATGAGACACCGGCCGAAGTCATGATAAAAGACGGCCGGGCCGAACTGATCCGGGAGCGCAAAGATATTACACAATTCAACTAGTCGCTCCATAAGAGGTTGAAAAAGTGAAAAAATATAGCTGTAAAGACAGGTTCAGCGCAGATTATCCCCGATATTTCGCATATTATCCAAACAAACTGAATTTTTTGCTTGATATCTGCTGATTTCTGCAATAGAAGTATATATTCTTTAATCAGGGGCTACCAGACTTTATTCTAGCAATTTGGTCCTCTGGTCACTGAATCAATGTTCATAAAGGTAGCCCTCCTGCCTTTTTTCTCGGTGCTTCCCCGGCGTCCGCAAACGGCGGCTGACGATAGTCAGACCCTGTTTGACTCAATATGTAAACCAATAAATACCATTTTGTAGGAGATAAATATGGCGATCAGTCAAGAGCTATTAGATATTTTAGCCTGTCCGAAATGCAAGGGAGATATTTATCTGAATGACGCGCAAGACGGTTTGATCTGTGACCAATGCAAACTAATGTATGAGATTCGGGACGATATTCCGATCATGTTGATCGATGAGGCTAAACCGCTGGAAGGCGAATAGGCTGGGAGGTTGGGAAGCAGGGAGGCCAGGAAGCTGGGAAGTCTGCAGGTATTTCAATCTGCTAGCCTCCAAGCCTCCAAGCTTCCAAACCTTCCGGCCTCCAAGCCTTTTAAGGTTTTTAATATGAGCAACCCCCGTGAACCGATACCGGCCAAATTGGTCGTCGGGCTTTTCATGAAAGACAGGGACCTGTTCGAGCCGGCGGCTGTTGAACTGGCAGCCGGCCTCGGCTCAGTGGACATCATCAGCTCCTGGATGCCGTTTGATTACACCACATATTATGAGCCCGAGATGGGAACGCCGCTTTTTCGGCGGCTGCTGACGTTTGAAAACCTGATCCGCCAGGATCAACTACCTGAAATCAAGTTGACCACCAATCTCCTGGAGCAGTCCTTTGCGCAAAACGGCCGCCGCAGGGTCAATATCGATCCGGGATATCTGCTCTACGAGCGCTTTGTGCTGGCTACCGGGAAAAACTTCAGCCACCGAATTTATATCGGCAGCCGGATTTACGCGGATTTAACGCTGGTTTATCAACGGGGCCGGTTTCAAAAATTGGATTGGACGTTTCCGGACTACGCGGACGAGCCGATGCTGCAATTTCTGACCCGGGTTCGCTGCAAGTATGCTGTTGATTTAAAAGCAGACTGAGGTGCTGGTCCGTTGTCGGTTGTCTGTGGTCCGTTGAGACAGGTATACACAGTCATTCGCTGTGACCTGGTGCTTGCTGGCAGAACGATATATCACACTTTTATGGTTGCGGGAGCGGTTGCCAACCGCGTGACGCCGTTCTTAACCTGACAACTGACGACGGACAATCGACAACTGACAATTGGATGCGAGCATCAAGACTGGCGTTTTCATTAATAGAATGCCGATTGATATAGAACGGAGAAATTACTTCCTATGATCAAAAGCATGACCGGCTATGCGGCGGCTGAGGTGACTGTCGAAGATATTACTGTGGCGGTGGACATTCGCGCCTACAACAGCAGGCACTTGGATATCGTCCTGCGCCTGCCTTCCAGGTACCTGGCATTGGAGGAGAAAATGAAGGGGGTCATCACCCGACAGATTGCCAGGGGGCGGTTGGAGGTTAAAGCCCAGGTTAAAGACAGCTCCGAAGGAAACATGGCCTTTGAAATCGACTGGGGCAGGGCCGAAGCCATGCATGGTGCCCTGGCCCAGCTAAACGAAAAATTTGAACTTAACAATGACCTTTCCATCGATCACCTCCTCAGCGTGGGGGGGGGGATGATCAAACCAGTCGAGACGGTGGATGAGTCCGATGGAATATGGCCGGTGGCCAGGGAGTGTCTCAGCCTTGCCCTGAATGATCTTGAAGCCATGCGCTGCAAGGAAGGTGAGTTCATTGCCGACGATTTGACGGCCCGCCTGGATTTCATCGAAACATGCCTGGCGAAGATTAAATCCGATTCAAGCAACCTGATAGCCCAGTATACGGAAAGGCTAAAAGAGCGAATTGCCGCATTAACCCAGGAGACGATTGAGCTCGATCCCGGGCGGATGGCCCAGGAGGCAGCCTATCTGGCAGACAGAAGCGATATCTCCGAGGAAGTAGTTCGGGCCGAGAGCCATGTCAAGCAGTTTCGTCATATTATGGCTTCAGAAGAACCCGGCGGCCGAAAACTCAATTTTCTGCTGCAGGAGCTTCATCGAGAATTTAACACCATTGGATCCAAGATAGGCCAGGCGGATACCGCCCACCGGGTTGTCGACGTCAAAGCCGAGCTGGAAAAAATCAGGGAGCAAATTCAGAACGTGGAATGAAAGGTTCCAGAGGTTCAAGGTTCAGAGGTTGAGAGGTTCAAGGTTCAGGGTTCAAGGTCGAGAGGTTCAGAAGTTCAAGGTTGAGAGGTTCAGAAGTTCAGAGCTTCAGGGTTCAAGGTTCAGAGGTTCAAGGTTAATAGGTTCAGAGGTTCAGGGTTCGAGGTTCAGGGGTTTTGGTTTCAAGATTCATGGATTCAGATTTGGGTAGCTCAGGGGGTATGGGTTGATTGATTCAAGGGATTTTATAAGGGATTAGCGAAAATCGAATGTTCCATTTCGAAGGAAAAATACAGATGCGCCTTAATAACCGGGATTGAAAACAGAGGTAAAGAAAAAACGGGCGATTGGAACAACGAATCGCTTCGGACCTTAAACCTCTCCGCTTTTCGATTGTTATAACCCAGAACCCAGAACCCAGGACCTCTGAACCCAGAAACCCTGAACCTGATTCCAAATGGGGGGGGGCTTTAAATTGAAATCAAAGGTATTTAAAGCAGAAAACAGAAAAAGCGGAGGTAGAATGGATCAGAATTTATTAAACATTGGCTTTGGGAGCACCGTGATCTCCGATCGGGTGGTTGCGATCGTTTCTCCGAATTCAGCACCGATGAAACGGCTCAAAGATGAGGCTCGGGATGAAAACCGCCTGATCGATGCCACCCACGGGCGCAGGACCCGCTCCATAATCGTGATGGACAGCAATCACGTGGTGTTGTCGGCCATTCAGGCCGAAACCATTTCGCAGCGTTATGCCACGCAGAAGGAGTCGTCATAATTACTCCGCCCTGATAATTGCAAAAACAGGCCGGTATATATTCTCATGGGCCGATTGACCTTGATGGGAACCTTTTGTTGTTTTCCGGGCGGATTAATTATTTGCCAGATATGATTATGATACTATTTCGAGCGGTATAATTCAGCGATGAGCCAGGAATATTCCCCTAAAAACAAGACTTGTGCCGCAACTCAGGTGCCTGACAGAACCGGCCTTCTGTTTGTGCTGTCTGCGCCTTCCGGGGCCGGAAAATCCACCCTGTGCCGGGCCGTGCTGGATCACTTTCCGGATATGAAGTATTCGATATCCTACACGACCCGGCAGCCGCGCCAGGGGGAGCGGGACGGCGTCCATTATTATTTTATCGCAAAGGATCGATTTGAACAGAGAATTGCGCAGGGGCGGTGGGCGGAATGGGCCCAGGTTCATGACAACTTTTACGGCACCTCCGCCGATCTGCTGGACGCCGATCTCAACGCCGGATTCAATATATTGCTCGACATTGATGTCCAGGGAATGCGCCAAATCCTGCAAAGATATCCCGAAGCGGTCACAATTTTCGTTATGCCGCCGTCGCTTGAAGTCCTGCGCAATCGTCTGGAATCCCGCGGTACCGACAGCCCTGAAGTCATCGCGGTCCGCCTCAAAAATGCTCAGAAGGAGATGGCTGAAAAAGAACGGTACCGCCATATTATCATCAACGATCAACTGGCGGATGCCATCGCACAGTTGATCGGTATTGTTGAGAAATATCGTTCGTGAAAACCGAAGTCCTATACGGCATCCACCCGGTGTACGAAGCCTTGTCGGCCGGACGCCGGCGAATTCACGGGATCTATCTGGCCCAGGACATAAGAAACGCTCGTTTGAAACCGATCCTTTCCCTGGCAGAATCGCGCGGTATCTCCCGGCATACCCTGGCAGCCGCCGAATTCAAGGCCCTGGTCAGCCCGGTGCGACACCAGGGTGTGGCGGCCAGGGTGAGCCCCTGTCCTCTGACCCCGTTGACGGAAATTCTGCAGTCGTCTCATTCCGGGAATGATAATTTTTTTCTGCTGATGTTGGACAGCATTGTTGATCCCCAGAATCTGGGCGCCCTGATCCGAACTGCGCTTTGCGTGGGAGTCGACGGGGTCATCCTGCCCAAAGACAATTGCGCTGCCCCGACCCCGGCCGTTTCCAGGGCATCGGCCGGGGCCCTCGAGCACATCCGTTTGAGCCGGGTAACCAATTTGGTGCAGACCATCAAACTTTGTAAAAATCGCGGGCTGTGGATAGTCGGTTTGTCAAAAGATGCGCCGCAGTCACTGTATGCCGGGGATCTGACCGGATCGATAGCCCTGGTGCTGGGCGGCGAGCAAAAGGGTATTCGCCCCCTGGTCCGAAAAAACTGTGATTTTCTGCTTTCCATACCCCAGCAAGGGCCGGTGGACTCTCTCAATGCAGCGTCGGCCGGAGCGGTTGCCATGTATGAGGCCTGGCGGCAGCGGACAGAGGGCAGATGACAGATGACAGAGGACAGAGGTCAGATGACAGAGGTCAGATGACAGAAGACAGTGGACAGAGGACAGAGGACAGATGACAGAAGACAGACGACAGAGGACTGAGGACTGAGTAACGAGGGCTGAGGACCCGTCTTCGCAATCCTGGTTCAGGCTGCTCCGCGGCAGGCAGAGGACGGAAGACAGAGAACAGATGACGGAAGGCAGAAAGCAGAGGTCAGTAAAAAGAGGGCAGGGGGCAAGACGGTAAATCTCAGAGGACGGATGCCTGGCTGTGAATGGATTGTAGGGTACGCTAACCTTGCAAGCTCAAAGCTGAAATAGGAATAATATTTGGGTATTAGGACGATGACAAACGGTCGATTTTAAATTGATGATAAATGGCAGGTGAAATTAAAGCAAATGAAATCTATCGATATTTGCAGTCACCTTCCCGAATTCGTTTATTGCCGTAATCTTTCATCTGACTTCTGTTATCTGTCCTCTGACCTCTGACTTCTGACCTCTGACCTCTGTCATCTGTCTTCTGTTTTCTGGCTTCTGTCCTCCACAACATGACAGCGAAATACTGACATAATCGATCTCAAATGCCGAACCTGCTAACCAAATTTCTTGCTAAACACTACAAAACCTTGCACCGGATCGTCTTTCCGCCGAAATGTCTGGTTTGCAGCTGCTTTTATCACCCGCCGGACGGCGCCCGGGCTGCTTCAACAGAGGATGCCGGCCGGCAATCTACCCCGGCGATGGCGTCGCTGCAACGGGAACTCGGCAAACTCCTGTCGGACTGTTTATGTCAGACCTGCATCCGGGGCATGACCGCGGTTGAATCGCCAATGTGCGATTGCTGCGGGTTGCCCATCAAGGGCCGGCAGGGATCGGACCATCGCTGCGGAGCGTGCATTCTGGAGCCGAAATATTTCCGAATCGCCCGGGCGCCGCTGATATATGAGAATAACTTGCTGCGCCTTATTCACTGCTTTAAATATAAAGGTAAAATTCAGCTGGCTAATCCGCTGGCAGAAGTTCTTTTGAACGCTTTCGGCATGTTCTGGGAGAAAGACAGCATGGACATGGTCCTGCCGGTGCCGCTGCATGACCGAAGACTCAGAAGGCGGGGATTTAATCAGGCCTACCTGCTGGTTCGCAACTGGAATAATTTGGCCGGTCATGACCCGAATCATTCGGCCCGCTTGCAGATCGAACGAAATCTCCTGGTCCGGGTGGCCGATACCACCCCGCAATCGGCTCTGGGGCGAGCCAAACGAGCGGTCAACATTAAAAATGCCTTCGACCTTAATGATCCGGATGCAGTAGTAGATAAACGAATCCTCCTAGTCGATGACGTCTATACGACCGGCGCCACGGTCAATGAATGTGCGCGGCGGCTGCTAAATTGCGGCGCCCGCCATGTAGACGTATTGACGCTGGCCAGGGCCGTCTGATGGGCAAGTGAGGTCGACCATTTTCCATTGTCCGGCCCCTGTGATAAGAAATTGGGATCTGAAGCCTGCTGGTTGGCTATCCATCGTTATGCATTATAATTGAACTATTATGGGAGTATTGGAGCAATGGAGTGTTGGAGTGATGGAATTGTGGCTCAAGGTTGGAAATCTCCTTGAAATATCCGATACTCCATTACTCCAGTACTCCATTACTCCAAGTTATAGATATACCGGACAAGGAAGCGCAATGGATATTCCATCCAAAATATTAACGGTTGACGCCTTAAAGCACCGGTTGAACGAGGCCCGCGGATCCGGGCGTAAAATCGTGTTTACCAATGGATGTTTCGACATTCTGCATGCCGGACATGTCAGGTATCTGGCGGCTGCCCGCGCCGAAGGCGACCTGCTGGTAGTCGGGTTGAACAGCGATGAATCGGTTCAAGTGATCAAGGGGGCCAGTCGTCCGATCGTGCCTCAGGAACAACGGGCCATGGTGCTGGCAGGACTTGGGTTTGTGGACTATGTGGTTATCTTTGACGAACCGGATCCCCTGCAGCTGGTCCAATCGCTCGAGCCCGACGTCCTGATTAAAGGCGAAGATTGGACCGAAGAAAATATCATCGGCGGCGATTTCGTCAAGTCCAGGGGCGGCCAGGTCGTTCGCATCAAGTTTGCCGACGACGTCTCCACCAGCGAGATTATTGAACGGATAGTCGAAAGATACGGCAGTAAACAAGAGCTGGAGTGATGGGGTGATCAATAAAATCGGATCAAGGGGCATGAGTCGGCGTTTTAGAGCAAGTTTCGATATGCTCACCTGCTGGCTTAGAACATTAGATTGGGCGTTATCGCATTGATTCAAACTACCCAGAACGGAATCTCATTTTACCAGTTTGAAAATCTGGCTGCCTGCCGGGGAATCGATCATAAAATTTTTTCCCGCGACGGCGGCTATAGCCGGGGCCCTTATGCAAGTTTGAATGTCACCTTCGGCATTGGCGATGAAAATGGAAACGTGACCTTAAACCGGGGCCTTATCGCCCGCAACATGCAGGCCCGCGAGCTGGTTTTCGCCAGGCAAGTGCATGGCATCGATGTCGCAGTCATGGATCAGGGGAATGCACGGCCCTGGCCGGCTGCCGTCGAACCATTGACGGCTGACGCCCTGGTGACGGATCAGCCGCAACGGCACCTTGTCATCCAGGTCGCCGACTGCCAGGCCGTATTTTTGTTCGATCCGGTTCGGCAGGCTGCCGCCAATGTGCATTGCGGCTGGCGGGGAAGTGTTCGAAACATCCTCGGCCGCACGGTCGAGACGATGGTGCAGTGTTTCGACTGCCGCCCCGGCAACATCATCGCCGGTATCGGTCCCTCTCTGGGGCCCTGTTGTGCCGAATTCATTCACTACCAGGTCGAAATCCCGCCGGCGTTTTGGCGGTACAAGGACGCCAACCATCATTTTGATTTCTGGTCCATTAGCTGCGATCAGTTGGCAAAGGCCGGTGTTGCGGCTGAAAATATAGAATCCAGCGGGATCTGCACCCGCTGCCATACGGACGTATTCTTCTCCTACCGCGGCGAAAAAACCACCGGTCGATTTGCGGCGGTGATCGGGATGAAATGATTGAAGATTGAAGATTGAAGAATGAAGATTTAAGGTATACTATCAATTTTAATAATTTGCCTTCGCCGATTAATTTAAGTTTAATTTTTTTGATCTGGCAAGGGTAATATTGAATGTCTATTTCTAAATGGCTTGCGGGGTGCCAGTGTAAATATTAAAACCGACAGAATTCCTTAAATCTTCAATCTTCACTCTTCAATCTTCAATATTTAGGTGCAACATGTTTCAACAACAAGTCGAAGTCTTATTCAACCGGCAAATCGGCCCGGCCTACTACAAGATCGGGTTGGCGTGCCCGGAGTATTTTGCGATGGCCAAAGCGGGCCAGTTCATCATGCTGCGGACGACCCATCGGACCCAGCCTTTACTGCGGCGGCCTTTTTCAATCCACAACCTGATCGATAACGATGGGGCCACGGAAGGTTTAGAGGTATTGTACAAGGTCGTCGGGCAGGGTACCGAGATACTGGCCCGGCAAAAAACCGGCGACATCGTCGATATTCTCGGCCCCCTGGGTTCCGGATTTCTGATCCCCCGCCAGGCCGAGCGCATTTTTTTCGTGGCCGGCGGCATCGGGGTGGCTCCGTTGGTTTTTCTTGCTGAACAACTGAGACGGCGCGATTTTGATCTTTCCGGCTGCCGGGCCTTTATCGGCGGCCGCAACAAAGAGGACCTTTTGTGCGTCGATGATTTCCAGGGGCTGGGGGTTTCGGTGCAGACCACCACCGATGACGGCAGTGCCGGGGATCAATGCCTGATTACCCACCCTCTTGAGACGGTTCTCGAAGAGACTGACCCCGATCTTATCGTTGCCTGCGGACCGATGGATATGCTGGCCTGCACGATCGGAATTACGGAAGCACACGGTGTGCCCTGCCAGATCTCCATTGAGACGGCAATGGCTTGCGGCATGGGGGCCTGTTTGGGGTGTGCGGTCGAAGGGCGGGATCAGCCGGATCGTTTTCTGCACGCCTGCCTGGACGGACCGGTTTTTGATGCCGCCGAAATTAAACTGTAATTAGGCGGCTAAGACCGATACCATCGGGCAAAGCAGTCCGAAATTATAAAGAATTCTTGTGCTGTTAACTCTTCAGGCGGGGTTGATATTTTCAATTCCGAAAACATGGATAATTTTTTAAATTTACGTTGACTTGTATCGAATCCTTTGTTAGGTTCTGAACCTTTAAATCGATCTGGTTTCAGATTTCTTGGGTTAGAGAGGGTGCCAAATTAATGAAAAGAGAAACCAGGCGCATGGCCAAGGAAATGGCCTATTTCAGCAGCCTTGGCATCTCGGTGGCATTGGCAATTTTCATCGGATTGGGAATCGGGGTCTGGTTGGACCGAAAATTCGATACAGCGCCCTGGCTGACGCTGATTTTTCTGATTTTTGGAATCATTGCCGGTTATCGCAACATCGGCCGGATCATAAAACGGGCCCGCAAATTGTGAGTCGAAACCAGCGCCTAATTTGATGCAAGATGAAGTGCTCCGGCGACTTCGATGAATCCGCTCCCGGGGGGCAGGAATCGATGCCTTCGAAAATGCTGCTGCGAGCCTCGAAAAATTGATCACGGAGTGGGATTAAATTAACTTGGATATTCAAAAACGCATACTGACATTTGTCACCCGGTCAAACTGGATTCTATTTCTGGCCGCCAGTATTGTCGGTTTTATGATTTTACCCGCGGATTTTGCTAAGGGCATTCTTTTTGGAGGACTGCTGGTTACCGTTAATTTTCACCTGCTGGCCGGCACGTTGCGCAAAGCATTGGCCCCGCCGCATCTTTCCTCCCACAACGTCGTTATTGCCAAATATTATTTACGATTTATCGGCAGCGGTTTTATTATTTTTGTACTGATCGCCGGCAACTATGTAAACCCAGTGGGCCTGGTCATCGGCCTTTCCGTGGTAGTCTTCAGCATCATGCTCGCGACCCTGTGCGAAATCACGAAACTCATTTTCAAGGAGGCGGTATAAGGATGGAACATCCCTATCTATTTTTAGTCAAGCTGTTTGAGCTGATCGGGCTGGGGCATTTTGCACATGCCTACCCTCACGTAATTTACTCCTGGTTTGCTATAATTCTCCTGGTTGTTTTTGCGTTGCTGGCTACCCGGAAAATAGAACTGATTCCCACCAAAGGGCAAAATTTTTTCGAGATCGTAATTTCGGGGATGGAAGAGTTCATGGTCGATATTACCGGCGATGAAGGCCGCTGGTTCTTTCCCATTATCGCCACCATATTTATTTATATTGCCACCTGCAACTTGATGGGACTGGTTCCCGGGTTTTTTCCCCCCACGGCCAGCATCAACACGACCGTCTCTTGCGCCATCCCGGTATTTTTGTTTACGCACTATATCGGCATCAAGTACCACGGCATCAAATACATCAAGCATTTTCTGGGGCCCGTCTGGTGGCTGATTCCAATCATCCTGCCGATCGAGGTCATTGGCCATCTGGCCAGAGTTTTATCACTTTCTTTCCGGCTATTCGGCAACATCACCGGCCATGAACTGGTTTTGATGATTCTCTTTATGCTGGCCGGGGCATTTTTTGCTCCCCTGCCGATTATGGCTATGGGTATATTTGTGGCCTTTGTCCAGGCCTTCGTTTTCTTCCTGCTGTCGATTATGTACTTCGCGGGCGCCATGGAAGAAGCGCACTAGACGATTGAAGATTTTCGATTGAAGATTGAAGATTTAAGGTCCGCCTGCAGCGGATCGATTTTAAAAGGCAATCATAAATAGACGGAGCGAAGCGACAACCACAATTATTCAATATTCATTTTTCATTATTCATTGCTTTAAATGGGTGACATGGAAGAAGCCCAATAACATAATAACTATAGGAGGAAACTAGAGTATGGAAACAAAAGCATTAGAGTTCTTCATCGCGTGTGTAACGGCAGCCGGTTTCGGCATTGCAATTGCAGCCTTTGGTTGTGGTATTGCCCAGGGTATCGGACTACGATCAGCAGTCGAGGGTATCGCCCGAAATCCTGAATCATCCGGTAAAGTAACCGTTACCATGCTGATCGGCCTTGCTCTGATTGAATCGCTGTGTATTTATGCGCTCGTCGTTGCTTTGATCCTCATTTTTGCGCATCCCCAGGCAGCTTCGATTGCCGCTCTGTTTGCCGGATAAAACAGACGATACGCCGGATTTAAAAAAGGCTGCACCGGTTCGGAGGTGCAGCCTTTTTCTATGCCCAAAATCCGGTGCCCGGCCGCCCGGCAAACGGTTGACATATGCGGTTCGGTGGCCCCAAAAAGGTTTTACAGATCCGGTGAGAGACCAAAGATGCTATAAAAATTCGAGACACGAAACCTGATATCCCTGGTCCAGACCGGGTATTTACCATTTTGCATTTGACCGTACGAACATCCAAATTCGACATATAGCGTCCTAAACCAACTGAATCGCACCAGCTCGGGCCGAAACAATTTCTAAATTCCAAGGACCATATCTTCAATTAAATCCTTTAGTTTTTCTCCATTTTACCGATAACGCCCTTAAGGGTTCGTGTGACGTGCACGTTGCGGCGTTTAAGGTCCCAAATATCCAATACTATATGACCTGTGAAAAGAGGAGCTTTGTTTTGAAAAACCTGATAACCGGCTTTTATCACGCATGGATCACCACGGTAATTGACAATGGATGAGCAAGATATCCTGCGGCAGCTGGATAAAATAGACGACATACCCACGCTTCCAACGATCGTATTGGAGTTGAACAACCATTTGTCCAACCCCGAGACCTCGGTTGCAAGTGTAAGGGAAACGATTGAGAAGGATCAGGCGATTGCGCTGAAAGTACTGAAGCTCATCAATACCCCATTTTACGGGTTCAGTTCCAAGATCAGCAATGTTAAGCACGCTTTGGTTCTGATGGGTTTTGTTGCGGTTCGCAACGTGATACTATCCGTCTCGGTTATTAATGCTCTGCCTAAAAATCTTCTGTTGCAGGATTTTGAAATGGACGCTTTCTGGCGGCATTCCCTGGCAGTTGCCGTGACCAGCAAAAACATGGCTCAAAAATCCAAACTGGAACTGCCGGACAACTGTTTTGTCGGCGGTCTCCTCCACGATGTCGGCAAAGTAATTCTGGTGCAATATTTCCAGGATCTGTTTCTCAATGTCTGGCAATGCATGCAAGATCAGCACCTGAGCTTTTACGAAGCAGAGAAACAGGCCTTGCCGATTTGTCATGCCCGGATTGGAGCTTATCTGGCTGAGCGATGGGCCCTGCCCAAGGGCCTGGCCCAAGCGATTCGATCACACCAGGAATTCCATCCCGACCTCCCCAACGCGAATTTTATAATGATAATTTATCTGGCCAATATCCTGGTCAACAGTTATGATGAAAATCAGGATTGTGAAATCGATCTGGCAGCCGTGCACCCGGTCGCCGTTAAATTTCTGATGGAACTGTTGGATGATGTTGGAGACTGGTATTTCAGTCTGAAGGATGAAATTGAATCGGCGTACGCCTTGTTCCTCGACTCGGATCTTTAGTAGAAGGCGGAAGACAGATGTCAGAAGACAGATTTTCGAATTCGGAATTCGGAATGCGGAATGCGGAAAAAAAGCAAAACACATGGCGCATAGCTTAAAGGCCGGGAATTGATGGCAATTGTCAGAAGACAAAAAAAGAGCCGAAGTTATTAGTTATTGGTTATTCGAAATTCATACGACCCGTTATTTTCAATCCGCAATCCGCCATCAAATATCCCTTCACCCAAAGCCGAATACCGAATGCCGAATACCATTTACTTTGATCTCTTAACCTTTCACTTTTATCCCTTGTCCTTTAACTCTACACCCTACACCATACACCTTAGACCCTATACCCGAAACCTATCTTGCCAAAAACCGAATGCCGAATACCATTTATTTCCCTCCCTCAACCTTTCAATTTTATCCATGATCCTTTGACCCTACACCATACACCGTCTACCCTTCACCCAAAGCATTTTTTTGCCAGAATGCGTTGCTTTTAACTTCGAAATATGCTATTAGTCATTAGTCATTAGTCATTAGTCATTAGTCATTAGTCATTAGTCATTAGTCATTAGTCATTAGTCATTAGTCATTAGTCATTAGTCATTCATAGATTGCTTGCCGAGTATCCTGGCCAAGTACTGCCCCGTATAGGAGTCGTCTATTTTTGCGATTTCTTCCGGGGTGCCGCAGCCGATGATATAGCCGCCTTCATCGCCGCCTTCCGGACCGAGGTCAATGATATGATCGGCGGTTTTGATGACATCCAGATTGTGCTCGATGACGATGACCGAGTTGCCGGCGTCCACCAGTTGATTGAGTACATCCAGTAGACGGCGAATATCATCGGCATGCAGACCGGTGGTGGGTTCGTCCAGAATATATACGGTTTTGCCGATTCCCTTTTTGCTGAGTTCCCGGGAAAGCTTGACCCGCTGGGCTTCGCCTCCTGAGAGGGTGGTGGCCGGCTGACCGAGCTGGATATATCCCAGGCCCACCTCGACCAAGGTTTGGAGTTTGGACCTGATTTTTCCGACCCGCGAAAAAAATGCCGTGGCCTGGTTGACGGTCATTTCGAGAACCTCTTTGATGTTTTTACCTTTGTAGCGAATCTCCAGGGTTTCACGATTGTAGCGCTGGCCCAGGCACACATCGCAGGCGACGTAAACATCCGGCAAGAAGTGCATTTCAATTTTGACAATGCCGTCTCCCTGGCAGGCTTCACAGCGGCCCCCTTTGACATTGAAGCTGAAGCGGCCCGGTTTGTAGCCGCGCATGCGGGCTTCCGGGGTGCGGGAGAAAAGGTCTCGGATAAAGGAAAAAACACCGGTGTAGGTCCCGGGATTGGAGCGCGGCGTGCGCCCAATGGGGGACTGGTCGATATTGACGATTTTATCGACATGTTCGATTCCGCTGATGCGGCGGTGGGCGCCGGCCAAGATTCTTTCCTGGCGCTTTTTCTGGATCAGGGCCGGGTGCAGGGTTTCCAGGACCAGGGTGGATTTGCCCGATCCGGACACCCCGGTGACGCAGGTAAAGCAGCCCAGGGGGAAAGCGACATCGATATTTTTTAAGTTGTTGCGCGCGGCGCCTTCGATCACGATTTTTTTATCGCGATTCAGGCGGCGGGTTTGCGGGATGCTAATTGACTTGCGGCCGGATAAATATTGACCGGTCAGAGATAGCTCATCGGTGAGCAATTCGGCGGATTTCCCCGCAAATACCACCCGCCCCCCGTTAACCCCGGCACCGGGACCCATGTCGACGATATAATCGGCAGCGCGGATGGTTTCCTCGTCGTGCTCGACCACCAGGACCGTGTTGCCCAGATCGCGCATTTTAAAAAGCGTGGCCAGCAGGCGCTCGTTGTCCTTCTGGTGCAGCCCGATGCTGGGCTCGTCCAGGACGTACAGCACCCCGGTAAGCTTGGAGCCGATCTGGGTGGCCAGGCGAATACGCTGACTTTCACCGCCCGATAGGGACTGGGCGGCCCGATCGAGGGTCAGGTAGGACAGACCGACACTCTGCAGGAAACCCAGACGCTCGACAATCTCCCGCAGTATTCTTCTGGCAATGATTTCTTTTTTGCCCGACAGCCTCAAATCCAGGAAAAAATCACGGGACTTGAGCACTGACAAGGATGTTACTTCGGCAATGTTGAGGCCGCCGACTTTTACTGACCGGCCGGCCCGGTTTAATTTCGTACCCCCGCAATCCGAGCAGGGCCGAAAGTTCATGTACTGCTTTATCTCTTCACGAATATAGTTGGAGTCGGTCTCGCGATAGCGACGTTCCAGGTTGGGAATAACGCCCTCAAAGGGTTTTTCGTATGTGTAGCGGCGATTGTCCCTTTCGAAATAAAAGTTGATCGTCTGCTGGCCGGTGCCATTTAGCAGGACCTGCTGAAAATCTTCAGGCAGATCTTTGTAAGGGGTATAGATATCGGCGCCATAGTGTCTAGTCAATGCATCCAGAAATTCAATGAAATGCATGCTGTTGCGCTTGGCCCAGACACTGACGGCACCTTCGCGCAGCGACAACTCACGATTCGGAATTATCAGGTCCGGATCCAGTTCGGTGGTCCACCCCAGACCATCGCAGGTCGAACAGGCGCCCCGGGGGGAATTGAACGAAAAACTGGCCGGCGTGAATTCCGGATAGCTGATGCCGCATTCGATGCAGGCCGATTTTTCGCTGAACAGGATGGACTCCTGATCGAGGACGAGCACCGTCACAATTCCGCCGGCCTGGCCCAAGGCCAGTTCCAGAGAATCCGCCAGCCTTTTGCGGATGGCTTCTTTGATGATTAAACGATCGACGACCACGTCGATGTCGTGCTTTTTGGTCTTAGCGAGTTGGCCGACCTCCTCGATGTCGAGTACCTCGCCGTCCACGCGTACCCTGGCATAACCTTCTTTTTTCAACCGCTTGAACAATTGGGCGTGACTGCCTTTTTGTCCCCCCACCAGCGGCGCCAAAATCATCACCCGGGAACCTTCGGCCAGTGACATGACGCTGTCCACGATTTGATCGATGGTCTGGGAGGTAATGGGGCGGCCGCACTGGTGGCAATGCGGCGTACCGACCCTGGCAAACAGCAAGCGCAGATAGTCATAAATCTCAGTTACCGTTCCAACGGTGGATCGCGGATTGTGGCTGGCCGTTTTCTGTTCGATGGCAATGGCCGGTGAAAGACCTTCGATCAAATCCACATCCGGCTTGTCCATGCGCTCTAAAAACTGGCGGGCGTAGGTCGACAGAGATTCGACGTAGCGGCGTTGGCCTTCCGCGTAAAGCGTGTCGAAGGCCAGGGTCGATTTGCCGGAGCCCGATAGCCCCGTGATAACCACTAGCTTGTTGCGCGGCAATTCAATATCGAAATTTTTGAGGTTATGCTGTCTGGCACCCTTGATCGTGATCATTTCTGAAGTCATATTTTTACTTACTGGGTTCCCGGATTTAATTCAAACATTTTCGCCGCATTAAAAAAAGCGATCGGCCCGAAGCCGCTAACCGCCTATTCTGATTGCAGTTTATCTGATTGGAAAAGTTACGAGCCTATCTACATTTTTAAGGTTAGTGTGACCGTATCTGTCACACCCATGGTGTAAGATCTCCTTAAAAGAACAAACGAAAGGAGATCTTATGAATATCGATCAATTAAGACAACAGTTTCCGGA
>Ga0209367_1000347_pt1 | contig 42953 bp, 27 predicted proteins | sample WorMetLIZISLAND2_FD_187412 | JGI IMG/M metagenome (GOLD analysis project Ga0209367, IMG submission 187412) | Marine gutless worms symbiont microbial communities from Max Planck institute for Marine Microbiology, Germany - Olavius geniculatus... ... | reverse complement strand
CACGTGACCACGTGACTGTCCTGAGGCCTGGCAATTTTTGAGGGGTCCGTCCAGGAATCGAACCCAGGACCTCTCGCTCTGGTGAAGTTGACCTGAGTCCAACACTCTAACCACTCGGCCACCGAGCTCCATAGTGGTAAGCCCGGGTAAGCCTAAAAGTATAGGCCTATCGCGTATATCAGGTAGGCCTATGCTACAATTTCAGTCATGCATACAAACCGGAAACGGAGATATTTACGCGCGAGAGCTAACATAGCGCGTATTAGCTACGGTAATTCTGTCTTGGTGTCTTGGTGACCGTCTGTCACGTCCCGGTACCAATTCAAGCACTTGCGAGATAGAGACTCCGGGTTTTCACTGTATGATAGCTTAGAGTCTCTAGTATTTTGCGACAAAATTTCACGTCGCTGTGTGAAGGCGGTCTCACGAAAGAAGGGGCAAAATAGGGGCTTTTTCCCTAAAATACGTTATTTTACGGCTATTAACTCGTCTAGTGTAAAATGGTTGCAGATAAACACAATCATGATGCTTATCATAACAAGCACTGGTGACGAGCTTCTTAAAAATGTCAACATCGATGACCTTGAATGACCTTGAATTTCTAAAATAAGGGGTTTTAGTGGATTTTTTTCCGCGATTTCGGGCTGCGACACACATTTCAAAAGTGAATTGCACCGAAATGGCTGGTGATAGACCAAGACAACCGGCACACGAAACTTGCAGCATTGAATGTAGATTTCAGCAGTCTAAGTCCCGACGCCCTGCGTTTAAAGAAGTTTGCGCACGCTAGTATCAAAAGGGGGTACCAACTAAAAATGTTTTTTTCGCGACTGGTTTGTCTAGCGTGAAAACAGTTGCAGATAAGTACAGACGTGCTGCTTATCATAAAAAGCACTGGTGACGTGCTTTATAGTGGTATTAACGTCAATGACTTATATGACCTTAAACCCCAAAAATGGGGTTTTTGGATGATTTTTATGCGACTTTTGGCTGCAAAAAAAGTAAATTGCGACGAAATGGATGGATATAGACCAAGACTACCTGCGAGCAGGAACTGTTGTAGACTCTTGCGGAATGGAAATTGCTATCGTCATTGCTTTTCGTCAGTTTTGATAGAAGACGTTGGCATTTTAGTCGCAGATAATAACCAGAACGGATGCATGAATGTAACTCCCGACAAGACGTCTTGAAGTCATCATAAGCCGAAGCTTTTCGTTCTATGTATGCTTAATGCAGGCATTACGTACAGACTTATACGTTATAAATTATGCGTTCTGTTGGCATTAGCTGCAGTTTTTGGTTCCAACCAAAGCGACATAACATTTAAAAAATTCCCAGAACGTCCGTAAATTAACATTCGTCGGAAAAGTTTTTTTTTCTCGTAACTTGGAAAGTGGTCCCTGAAGTCTTGACTAATTCTGTGCAGATGTATGCTCTGAAATAAAAACAATAATGATAATAACAATAATGATAATAACAAGCAAAACCCTTGCGCAAGAAGTCAAGGCTAAGCACTGCCCGCGGGCATTATATAAACAAACAAGAAGATCAGCTGTCGTCAGGAAAGGCCGACTGCACGCGGGTGTCGGAAAGCCAGCAAATGATTTTCGCGTCATGTGAAAGGGCTTATGCGACTTCCTATTAGTGCTCAATAGGAACCTTGGCTTTGTCTTTCACCGTTTGTGAAATATGGCCAGTTTTCTCTTGAAAAAACGTACATTTTTTTTCTTCTCCCTTCATTCAACCACAAATTCGAAAATGTTTTTCTTGGCACTGCATCACCTACATTCTACATACTACACCCGTTCGCCAGGGTGCATCCGTTACGGACAGACGGACGGACGGACGACAGACAGACAAACAGGCCGTACCATAGGCCCCCAAAACACAGTAAAACCATGTGACTTGATTGTTAATAAATAAAGAACTTATTCACTCGCTGTAATATGCTGATTACTCGTTTTAAAAAAATGTTCTGCTGAGGTAAAATGTTTTATTTAGGACGTATTGTCTCTGTGTGTATAATATTGGGCTATGGAAATATTACAATAGGACAGTTATAAACAAATTTAGATCTGCTTATCACAAGAGTATTAAAAAATTCTTTGGCTTCTCACGAATGGACAGTATGACAAATATTTTACTTCTGTTGAAGTTGCCTAGCTTTAGAACTGTTATGCATAATGCTTCTGTATTAGCTCATGCGCAGCGTTTAAGGGTTCAAAATAGTATTATACAATATCTGAATGAGATTCTGGTGTAGTTTGACCTTCTTTGTGTGTTTACGTGTGTTTGTGTGTTTACCTGTAGCTTCTAGTTTTATTGTACCGTGTTTTCTTTTTTTCTGTGTCTGTTTTTATGTTTACTGTGTATTGTTTAATGGACGCTTGTGGTCTGATTTTAAATAAAGATGATGATGATGATGAATAGGTCAGATTGTTAACGCATAGCTCATGAAAATTTTATCAAGCTAAGTGCAGCGGTTCATGAGTTGTCATGATAACAAAGAAAGAAAACTTAGTGACGATGCTGAAAACAATACTGCCGTCGCTTCCGCCGAAGTGAAAATCTGGCAGTGCGTCGAACGGATTTCAGAGGCGTTGGCCGTCTCTGCCGTCGCATAACAATTGGTCTGCGTTATACTGTGTGCGGAACGGGGACGTTATCGGTGAACAGCTGTTAGGAGTGTCAGTCTTCAGAGAGTTCCAAACCTAAGTCACACGTGCAGTAAAGCGGAAAGCTTGGCCGAGCGAATCGAGTTCTGGTCATGCTTGACAAGCAGACACATTAGATTAGATGTGACTCCTGAGATATAACTAAGTAAGTAAGTAAGCACATCTCTAATGCATACAACAGACGTAAATGCAGAAACGCAAAAAATAAAGACACGAAAGCTACGGGAGTTGCAAAGATAGTTCATTCTTACAACTTCCATCGCTTTTGCGTGTTTTTCATCTTTTATGTTTCCTAGATATTGTCCAAACGTTTTATTTTACTCTAGTGGTTGACTATCTTTTGTTCGGTCGATTTTACGTTATTTATAAAGAGTGTACATAAAGGCGGGCAAAGAGGCCTCGCTCGGATATCCGCTCCACGTTTACATGTACGTCTTGACGATACATTCGCAATTCCGCTGCACTATAGCCTACCCGGACTAAAGTAGCATTGCTACAGTGTGACGTACGTTGGTCGAGAGCATCTGCAGCTGCTGCATGATGCCATGGTGTCAGCAGGCGTATAGTTTGCACGACTTCAAGCAGGGACAGTCAGTTAGGCCTATAAGCTCTAGAAGCGTGTGAAGCGACAGCGTTGTGTCGTCAGATTTCTGTTGTTGTCATTTCTAAGGATTTTTTCGTCTTTGCTCGATCTCAGCCGTATTTTGCGACGATACCGATATAAAAGGGTCTGTCGACATTGCTTCGGATTTTTAAACAGCCTAAAGTTTGATGAGAAAACTGACGTTTTTGCATCTCATTTATTTCAGGCGAGCATGCTACATTTTGCTGTGCAACTTTTGATTGGGGCTTCTACCCCAAATTCTGGATAGTGGGACTCCTGTCTAACACAACGTTACGAGACTGCTCGTGCCAGATAGCGTCTCGTTGTGTCCAGCTACTTTAGTGCATTACATGTTATGTGACAGACAGGCCCTTATACAAACGGACGGCTAGAGACCACGCTAAGGCGACATCTGTCGCATTAGTCGGCATCGCTGGTGCTTTCAGCAATAACGGTGATAAATTATTAATAATAATAAGAGGAAGACGGATAAGATTTGTAGCGATATGCTGTCACAAACGTCAGCAACATACAGCTGTCCAAAATAAATAAGTTTTTACTGAAAAAGTAAACGTAAGCCTACGTTTAAACTTTGAAGTTTAAAGCTGTGATGATGGCGTAGGGCCTGTACTAGTAGTAGCAGCTGCTGAGTAGCCTATACTTTATCAATGTGCTGCCGTGATGAAGTCGATCATGTAATTGCAATAATGACTGCGTGCACGCATTTCTGTCAGTCAGTCTGCATAGTCTCCGGTGATTACAGCAGTCTGCAGGATATTGGAGTGCTTTTAGACACTGCGTAATGTTTAGCGAATGGAAAACTAATTTCACTCGATGGCTCGACTCCGTGCATCATGGACTCTAGTGCAATGATTAGGCTATAATCTACGCGACGTTACAGGAGTAAGCTTACTGGTTACTGAACTGGTTAGTGGATATCTCGATCCCAGTTCATGGAAATAGGGCTACGTTCATTGTGGCCAATTGTTCGCAACTCGCAGTAGTTTATAAATAATGATTATGGAAGTACTATCTGCTATGCAGAAACAGTTAGTCAAAAGAAAACATCTCTGAGCCGTGTGCCTGGAACAGCGTGTAACGTCTCACACGCTGTGTAGCTATAGCGGAGCATGGAGTATGTAATTAACTGAATTAGGCTACGTCACTGTTTACAGGTAAGTGCTGATAATATGATGTATGGAATCGGTGGTTTATCAATTCATCGCGTCTGTCTGTACATTCTGCGAGCGTGAGCTACAGATAACGCTGCAAGGTTAAGTAGGTATATGACGATGCATACAGTGTATCATATGTATAGAATACTGATAACTTTGACAAATTAGAGTATAGATATATAAATATTGGAGTTGACAGAAAGTTCGCAGGTGTTCTAATTCTATACTCGAAGCAGTAGCGAACCGGTAGTAGCACGTACAGCATAGTTTTGTAGTGTGGCCTCTGGCAGGGGCGTCTGTCCCTTCAGACTCAGTAACTATAATTGATCGCTGAAAGATGTTGGTGTTTTGACAGCGCGGCGGAAGACATGACGTCGTGTAACTGGACATGGTCGTCGTACGACGACAACGCGACTACATCTGCAGGCTGCGCTGACGTCAACACTGACGCCATTGATAACGTCGACGGACTGTCTGATCTACGACATCGCGTCGAGATGACGCGCTTCGTCGTCCAGCGCGTCCTCGCGCCGGTCATCATCGCCGGCGGAATCCTCGCCAACATTCTAACTGTCGTCGTGCTGACGCGCCGCACCATGACCCGGTCCTCGACCAACGTCTACCTCTGCGCGCTGGCCGCCTACGATGCAGTTTACCTGGTCCTGGCTTTTTCCATGACCTGGAAACACTACGACACACTGGCTCCGCTGCCGTGGTACGTCAGCTACAGGCTGCCGGTCGGACGTCCTCTCATCGACTCAGCCAGCAACACGGCTGTCTGGCTGACCGTCACGTTTACCGTCGAGCGGTTCATCGGAGTCAGGTTCCCGATGAAAGGCAAGGTACGCCAGCAGACGTCGAGTCTTAGGTCGAAATGCAAAAACTTTTTTTGCTTGGGGCGGTCATTAAACACGGCACGGACATCCGTCAGTTGAAATTTATCCCAATATAGCAGTCTTCAAAAGATGATTTTCAATTTCGTAGAGACCTTTCGGGACAAACAACAATAGAATGAGAACTAACAAAATTTTTAGAGTGTATTTCTGAAAAGATCCCGAAGCACTGACAAAAGTTGGCGTCAATTTGCTCTTTAAAATAGATTTGTTTTGAGGCGACATTTGAAGAGATCGGCTTAACTTGTGGTGAACGTGGAAAAATAGTCAATTTAAGAAAAGCCGATTATGGCGTAATACGATGTAGTCTCGCAGTGTATGCATGTGGCAGTGGTGTCTGTTCCTTTAGCTAATAATCAATCATTAGACGTAGCCTACCTTCCTCTTTAGCAATTTTATTGCTCTTTACACTCAATACGCTTTTCCGCCTATACGTGTCATTTGCTATAACAATTTCACTTCGTCCGTTTTATCGTATACATCATGTATATTATCGTGTAAAAAACTGAGGTCAGAAATGCATAAAAATCGTCCAGTGGAATTAATTTCCAATGCCCTGAAAATCTGCACGCACGCACCTGTAGACTTTCCTGGCTAATGAGATCAGTAGTTCAAAATAGGCCTATGCTTTAAAAGTGAGCGCTAACTAGAAAAGTCCTTCGGCCCAGTACCGACATATTCTGCGGTCGTCCGCCTCCAATGCGCGACCCTAACCCTGTCCATAACCCTGTCCCTAAGATCTTTCGGACTGAAAATGCACACACCGGTTATGTTACATCTGCTGTGCTCATTCCATTTCTCTACGCCTTTTGTGTTCGATATAGGAGTCCGCACGGGTCAGTCGGTATAGACGACCGGGCAAGACACGTAATGTGGCCTGTTAGAACGGCCGCATGATAACATGCAGCATTGCTGTTTGTTTAGGTTTGGTGCACTCCGCGGCGAGCTGTTTACGTTGTACTAATCGTCTGCATTAGCGCATTCCTGATCACCGTGCCGGAGTTTTTCGAGTTCAGCATTCGTCAGTCGTCTTCACCTGTCGCTATCACTCGGTCGAATTACAGCAACAATACATCAGCAGACAGCACACCGGCGCGCCCGCAGGTGGTTGTTCTTCGCCCGCTACCGACCGACTTCGGAGCCAGTCCCGGATACCAGCTCGGTTACAGCTACGTCAACCAGTCACTGTTTACGTTTCTACCTCTCGTTCTGCTTTTCATCTTCAACTCGTTGCTCGTGAAAACTGTACTGTCGGCCGCTCGACTCCGGCAAGCCATGACTGGATCTGCCAACGTGCGTAGAATTTCAGCCGTGATTGCGCCAAAGGCGTATTTTTATTGAGGTGCATGGGGGGGGGGCTTGCGCTTGCCCCTTCTGCTTTGAAAGTGGAAAAATAAAAAATGGAGGAAAATAATCGTAAGAAAAAGGACGCTTATCAGGTCCATCGTAAAATCTTTCTGCTGTTATAACAATAATAGCAATAGGTATACAGGGCACCTCTTTTTACATTTCTAAACGCTTTCATGGTGGCTTATGTGCTGCTACAGAGACAGACGGACAAATCGACGGACGGACGCACAAGCAAGTTAAGTGGCTTGGTGACATAGCGGTTAAGATGTTACACTTGCTATCAAGAGGTCGAGGGTTTGACTCGCAGTATATAACCAACCACCAGGGTCAACTCAGCCTTTCATCCCTCCGGCTGGGGTTAAAGCGGGTGCATTCACTTGTGTCAGCTAACCGCGACAGGCAATATTGTTTGATGACCTACACTGTGTCCGGAAAAAAGTAACCTCCTAGACATCGTACAGTAGAAGTGTCAAATCTGAACAAATCTCAATAAAATTTTGTTCATTTAATTTCCAATAAATTGGTACAACGAATACCAAATTTTGTTAAAAAATATTATTTTTAGCCAGGTTAATTGTTAAATGTTGTTAATTGTTGAATATCGATAACAAAACATCTCCGTTTCCAATATGGCGTTACATAAGTAAACCCCTTTGTTATTGTATGTAACTCTAACAAACAATACTTGATTTTGGCAAAATTGTACGTCAACAATGCATCACATGTTATTAGTCAAAGTGCCAAATTTCAGTTAAAGCTGTCAAAGCAAACAATAGTTACAGTATCTTATATGAGGTCCCTCATAACACTTTAGTTTCAGGTCTTTCTGGATAAGGTTAGACACAAAGACTGAAACTGAAGTGTTTTGGGGTGACCTCACAAAAGCCGCTGCTTGCTTTGGCATTTAACTAAATTTTTCACTTTAATTGCTAATAAACGGTGTATTGTTAACGTAAAATTATGTTAAGATTGAATGTTGTTTATTGAAGTTACGCAAATGTACAGTAATAAAGCAGTTTACTTGTGTAACGCCATATTGGTAACGGGAATAGTTTGTTATCAATATTCAACAATTAATAACTTTGCTAAAAAATAATATTTTTTAACAACATTTGGTGGTCCCTTTCGCAATTTACTGAGGATTAAGTGTGCAAAATTGTTTTCAGATTCGTTTAGATTTTTGACATTTTTTATTGTGCGATGTGTAAGGATTACTTTTTTCTGGACACAGTGTATATGGCAGGTGACGCTTTGTAGGTGTGAGATGGGATACAGACAACGTTTAACTTTCTCTTAGTTTAATGGCAAAATGAGGTGTAGTTACTGTTGTGATTATTCTGTAACTTTATACAGGATGGGCCAAAAAAGTAAGCTATTGCACTTTTTTCCATAGCTTCGCTAAATATTGATCAATTTTCACAATTTTTTCACCAGTGGACTTTGTAAGAAATTTGCTACTCAAGAGCATGCACATCACACTTATTATGTCGCTGCACTACCTTGTAAAATATAAATATCCAAAAACACATTATTTGCAGATGAACAGAAGGTCTAATGGTAAAGTTTTGAAGTAGTTAACTTAAATGTTAAAATATGAGTTATAGTAAGTGTCAAAAACATTGGAAGACATGTTAAACATTTTTTTTCAAATAATTTGAACGATTTTACCGTGCAGTAATTTTTAATGTACATTAATGCTGGCAATGTACATTAATGATGGCTGCAATTTTGCTCAGTTAACTGCATGAGCATACAGAGCAATGTATTTCATTTGTGCTGCCCTACAAGTTGTGCACCATTTTTTGAAAGATCAAAACTTACTCCATAGCTACACGTAAACTTTTTTGACACTTATTATAACTTGTATTTAACATTTTATTTAAACGCTTTAAAAATTTACCACTCCACCTTATCACCATCTGTAGATATTATACTTTTTTGGATATTCATATTTTACAAGGTAGTGTAGCGACATAATGAGTGTGATGTGCATGCCACTGAGTAGCAAATTTCTTCCAGAGTCTACTAGTAAAAAATTGTGAAAATTGATCAATATTTAGCGAAGATATGGAAAAAGTACAATAGCTTACTTTTTGGCACACCCTGTATATGCAGCGTGAGTCGACGCGGAGCGCAGATCGTGAGCAAACCGAGCAGCGGATCACGGTGATGCTAATCAGCGTCGTCGTCGTCTTCCTCGTCTGTCAGCTGCCGCAAGCCATCCAGAAGCTGTACACCGTCTACCTGGTCTCCACGCCAGGCGCACTGACCACGGCACGCAGACTGGAGCTGGCGATCGGCGGCAACTTCTGCAACCTGCTCGTGATGATCAACAGCGCCGTGAATTTCGTGCTCTACTCGGCTTTCAGCGCCAAGTTCCGACAGACGTTCGAGCGGACGTTCTGTTGCTGTCGGAGCTCGCCAGGCGGCGGTGGTGTCGCCGGCGTGCCGCTGCACACCACTAAACTGGTGACAGTCGACAACGATGAGCATCGACGTCGTCAGCCGCACACTGACTCGACACGTCTCTGTGAGGACGACGATGAACTTGATGTGACTGCACAGGCCGCCGGGATTGCATCCGGTCATGGTCAGAGTTTACTGGACGACCGCATCAACAGCTGAAACTGTAGCCCCCGCCGTCGCCGCCGCCGCCGCCGCTGCATTTACGGGACCAGTCATGCACCACTTCACGTGACACGCACGTAGGATAGTTGCATATCTTTTGTGCAACATGTATGCGCGACGATGAACGAATCAGTATAGGGTAAGAGTGAAATTCCGGGGCGATGCAAAACGCAGGACTTTAAAAAATGACGAACCAAATCGCATGGCTGGAAAATGAAGGATCAAATTATTTTGCACGCATTCAAGTATTATTTTATCCAACAATAAATTCATACCAAACTTTCAGTTTGTGTGGCTTGGTATAGTGTAACGGTAAAGGGCCAGCCTGGTGACCGAAAGGTCCCCGGATCTACTCGGGCCCGGAGCACTGTCAGCTAACGACCTTGGGTAAGTTGTTCACACACGCGAGCCTTTGTTTACCAAGCAATATAATCTGGTACCGGCCAAAGGGTAATGATGCCCCGAGGCTGGGAAGATAACCGTAGGTCTGGCGTCGCACTGGCTATGCGTCACCAACTCGGTGGTTTATCCAGTCCACCTACAGGCTTCACGGCCACAGAAAGGGAGATGTGCACCTGCCTAGGCCCCGGAGGGGCACGGCACACTTTACCTTTTACCTTTAAACTTTTAGTTATACCCCGTTTACAGTTACACGATGAAGCAAACAGAAAGCAAAGATGAAGCAAATATGAAGCAAACTTGGAGCAAACGTCGTTCACGTGTATTTTGAATACGTTTGCTTCATTTTTGCTTCATGTACACCTGTATGCTTCCTCGTGTAAACGGGGTTAAACGATCACCGATTAATACTTGAATCAATATAACCGCAATTTTAACTCTCACCGTTGATTTATTGGTTAAAAATCGCCATTTTCCCCTTCCCTCTTTCCTAACGTCTTCGATCGAGTATTTGAACCGTTTCATATTTCTGGCTGAAATCTACAGACCCTGAGAACAGAGTTTTTCTCGGAGCTATGCTGACGCAAATTAGGCCCTATAGGGAGGGCCTACTGGTAGTAAAATGATCATCCCAACGCGTCATTTATTTACATTCCGGGGTTGATGCCGACTAGGCCTACTGATCTCGACTGAATGTCACTTCTGCATAACTACTCGTTAGTCGTTACTTTCGTTTAAATAATTTGTTTAAACAGTGTCGTTATTTGCATCATTTGATGTGCCACGCGAATTGGTCTATTGTTTTCAGGTACTGCAATTACCGGGTACAGCGGCCCAAAAATTTTTGCAGTTAGGCCTATAGCAGTGAGTTTTAATTACGCTTGTTTTTTGCAACTGCAAGGCTGTAATGCACTTCATAGCTACTATAGGCAAAACAAAGCAAAGGGTGAATTGTGGCATCTCGGAGAAGGGCTTTTTGCCCCTCTTCTAAATCCTTACATGCTTTTATTATATGTTCTCGCTTTGTGGTCACAACACTTTTCAAAACGTGCTGCTGTCTCTGTGCGCTGGTACAAATTCATATACTGGTCAGTGACAGAGCCACATGTGTGTATTAACCGGTCAAAAGCCGTAGCCTGGCAGTGACGTCTCCTGGATTCTATCCTGCAACCTACTGACTCCATGCAAGTCTGACGTGTCGCTTAAGCCATAGGCTAAGGTACACCTCACGCAAGATGCTTACAGGGAAGAAGAAACGGGCATAATGAAGACCTATACACATTTGATAGACAAGGTCATCAGCGAAGAGCAGCCGCAGTAGATACGATGTAGCAACTGACTTTGGCGAGCTTCGTTAGAGAGAGAGAGAGAGAGAGTAATATATAGCATGCACACCACCAGGAAAATATCCGCTGCTACCAGCACACCAAGTCGAGCTGTTTACTGCACTAGTAGAACTACTGTGAGATTATCTTATCAAGCAGGCCTACCTTATTTATTCGCCATTTCGTAACAAGAGTCCTGTCTGACGTTGTACCAATGTACATAACTCTGTATTTACAAGAAGCCCAGCTATGGCTAAGAAAAGCCGACCGTACCGCCTACGTCCGAAGCCCAACGTCCGAATTCCAGTCACGGAGAGAAAGCGATTTGTCAGAGGTGACACAGTTCCATGCACGCTATGATAACGAAATGCTGTCTCGAAAGCTACAATGAACGCTAGTATAACAGACATCGCACATGGTCATTTCGCCAAGCGATATAAACAGCTAGAGAGTAATGGAGTGCTTTTTTCTACGATGAAGCAAACATGAAGCACGTGTATATTCAATACATTTGTTTCATGATGCTTCATCGTGTAAACACGTATAAATGAACAAGGAAATTATCGGACGCATTTTTGCAAATATTTCTCACAATAAAAAACGCCTTGCTCGGGAAGACACGCTACAGTCTATACAGTTCATGTTGCAGTACTGACCTTCAAGATCATTGAAGGTGGATGATTTTCATGTCATTTGAAAGCCAATATGCGACTTCTTATATCAATAGCAACTTAGGTCCTCTCTCGCACCGTTAGCCGCAATATACAATAGCGCATAACGGTCTTCAAGGTCACCCAAGGTCAATGATTTCCACTTAATCTGCCAGGGCGTATCATCGCGTATGCCACTTCTTGTTACGCGTAACGGCAGCTGCTGTAGCGTGTCATAGCCATCGCAATTCTTCATGTTTGTCTGTCTCTCCGTCTGTCTGTCACACAGGTGGATCAGTCAAAAACGGCGCAAGGATCACCAGATCTTTACCATCGGCTGCCTGGAAGACTCTAGTTTTAGGATCCGTAAAGCTTTCCCATAAATTCCACAGGAGTCACCCCGAGCGAGGGCGCTAGGTTTAAATGACAGTGGGGTAGGGAAAATTTGCGATTTTAAGCCAAGGCCCAATACGGCTGAGCGAGACCGGTCGTGCCGTCTGGCGCGCTCTGGCGAGTGTAAAAGAAACATCGTTGTTAGGATGGGTAGCTTAGATTTTGTTCGCACCGGGCTTTCAAACATGCACCACTGTTGCGCGTTCCCCTTTGCGTTAACCGGGCTTTTCTTGTTAGTGATTAATAGTAACATAGGCCGTATCTATCACCGTTTGCGAGATACGGCCACTTATAGCTTTAAACATCCATTCAAAATTGCGGCCAAACCGCTGTAGATGAACGCAAATTCAACACATGGTTACTGTTGACAGAAATCGGCATCGCCTTATCCGCTGGTACCATCGCCGACCCTCTACGAGTTACCGTTCATTCACAATCCCGCATGATTTCCTTACCATAGTGCGTTATCACCCTTCAACGTCATCCAAGGTCAGTGATTTATAAGTCATTTGAAAGCCAGTATGCGACTTTCTATTAGTGACCAATAGCAACCTAGGCCCTATCTTGCACCGTTTAGCCACAATACATCTGTAACAGGCAGACAAACGGACGACGGACGGACAGACGGACGGACGGACGACAACTCATAGCTCGACTTTTGCTAAAGTACGGTCAGCTAAAAAGTATGGGTACTGAGAGGGGATCTGGGGCAGGATCCATTAGCAGTGTCCAGGGGCTATGTCCTATAGTAGGGTGTTAGGAGGACTAAGTTTTTCCAAGAGCTGTTAAAAAGATTGTAGCTGAACAGACCTAATTGGCATACAGTTTGTGAAGTTCATGCAGTATATCGTTCTGTATTGATAAAAGCCAAAATTCTATGCATGGAATAATGTAATAATTGAAATATTTCAATTTTGTTTTGAAATTTCTTCAAATTTTAATTGGTTAGAATACATTTTAATAGCAACCCTCATCTCATTATTTAAGGGTTGCAACACGCGAATACGCCCAGTTATAACACTGACTGCAGTTCCGGACTGCCTTTCTTTCTGTGCATCGATTCTGCGTGGCGACGAACGCCAAAACTGGCAGCACCGACAAATTTTGTTTAAACTCAGTAGAATGTCAGTGTTTATGGGAGCCATTCCCTGTTTAACAATGCCACTGATCCGTGTTTACTAGGGCTACGCACGACTGAAACGAGTGTATTACACTACTGACTACTTGAGAACGAGACGGGCGTCGACAGTCGTAATTATGCGGCCGTCTCCCCCTCCTTTTTAGAGCTAGAAATAATTGGTACACGTTTACTCTTGCCGTTCACACCGATTTTGGTTTTTTACTTTTTTTGTTTTTAGTTACGAGTCTGTATGGAACAAACGAACGGACAGACGGTCAGGCAAGACTCGTAATGCGGCCGGGTTGTACGAACAGCCGTGCAATAAGACGGACGACGGCGCAGACGATGTCCTTCTAATGACGAGTGATAGATCGTATAAGTTAACCTTTAGATAAGGCTAGTACACAGATCATATTCGACTTCGTCCCAGTAGTTCTCATCTTATCCTCATATTCGCACGCACGCAGATTTGACGGAACTGATTTGATCATAGGCCTACCAATCATGCACAGGAGCAAGATAGCGAAAGCAACTCATGTTCATTCCTATTTGATTCTGCTGTTTGTGACTGCATGCTATATAGTAAATTTAGTCTGTTCAATCAGTAAAGACTGAATTTTTTCTTTTTAGACGGTTGTTTTAGCCAGTTAACCTGAAATTTTTAAAGTTTAATTTAATAAAACTTTTCAACTGATTACTCTATAGCCTAGTCGTTATTGTCAACCTGGTGTCATCAAAGTTATTTTATTTCCATTCGTGCATAGGCTTATATGATATATCCGAGTAAGGATACGTAGCGCTATATATGTACTAAGCCCTTACTTATCAGGGTGGCTCAAAAATATCTTAGCAGACAATATGACGGTTTTAACAAATTCTTGTAGCTGGTTTATTTTGACACTTAGAATCAAACAGTATATACAACACACCCACCGCACTTTATTTAAGCAATCAAACGACCGTGTTAAATTAAACAATGACTTATAAAATCACAATTTACAACATGCTTTGGAGTAATGCTTGTATTGCAATTAAAAGAAAACATCGTTTGCTACTAGTTCAAAATTCTGTAAAAAAACAGTTTATCTTAAGTCGTGTTTACATTGTAAAACATGTTCCTCAGCTTTCACAAAAAGTCGAAGATCCTTGATGAAGCTCGGTATGGCTTTGTTGGTGGAGTTCTGTGGCAGATCGTTTCATATTGATCGCAAAACTTTCTTCAGCTCGTCGATGGTATTTGGCTTGGGTTAAAATGTCTTATAGCGTTTAAACATAGCGTTCCAGACATGATGTTCAACAGAGTTGAAGTATAGTGTAATTTTTGGTCATTCGTTTTTTCCGAAATCGCGAAAAATTCACTAAAATCTCTATATTTTTGGGGTTAAATGTCGTTCAAGGTCATCGATATTAACATTTCCGGAAAGCTCGTCACCAGTGATTGTTATGATAAGCAGCAAGGTGTTAAGGTGGCCAGCATCGTTGACCAGCATGGTTTTCTGGCAACCTGGCTCAGTAATTAACTGTTGTATTGGATGTTATCAATTGTACTTTTGGTTGAGCCAAATAATTTTTTTTCTTCTTCAATTTCCTGCAACCGTTTTTACGCTCGACGAGTTAATAGCGATGAAATGAGTTTGGGGGGTGCCCCTTTCTCCTTAACGTCCTCGATCGTTCGAACTTCGAGGGAAATTCTCTCATCCAGAGGCACGAAATTTTGTCACAAAACTAAAGTCCTTGTAGTATCACACAGTGAAGATTTCGTGATTCTAGCTTGCACCGTTTTGATAGGGCTGCAGCGGACGAATAGACGGGCGCCTACAGTGAGTCAGAAAATTATACCTCTTTTAAAGTTTTTCTGAACTTTATTTTTAAAGACTGAAAAATTATAAGCCGCGAAATTTTGCACCATGGCTTGTAGTAGGCAGATTTTTGAAAATTGGGTCCAAAAATTTTTCTCGGCGATCGGCCAATGCAGCTCGGATCTCTCGCAACGGAAAAAATAATAATGAACGCCAGCAGAATATAAGTCCATTCTGAGAACTAACGTTTTCAGAAGTAAAGGTCCGGTGCTTGCTATAGCGTCTCTCATAAGCATTATCTCAGATTTTTTGTTTTACTTAGCCTAGGCGGTCGACTAGCGGTTGCGAACTTGTGACTGATTGTGTTTGTGTTTATTATTTCGGAAAATAAATATGACAATCATGACGTCGACGACGACGATGATGATGATGATGAGCTGGCTCGTCGAGCCAACTTTATCGTGTAAGCGGGGTATTAGTTTTGAATGGTAGGCCTATACTAGACGACTTGTACTTCTACTTTCTGGTAACTACCGTAGTTTCTCTATTGATTACTAAGTGACAGAACAGACCTCGTCTTACTTATTTAACGTAGTAAAACCTACCGCCGGCTAAATATCCACTTCGTGTTTACAAATGGCTGCTGTTCGTAGTTATAATAGTAGAGAAGTAAATTTCTACAATCCAGCTGTCAACTTTTCACACAACGGGTATGCGAGAACAAAAAACCACTGGCGTATGATTGGCAGATTGAAAATCAGCATAATTATTGTTACTTTTATTTAGTTTGCTGCGTTTATAGTACTTGGTTGTACCAATATGGAAAGTAGAGTACTGGGCGACTCCACTTTTTGACTTAGACTTTCGCTGAGACTTTCGCCGAGCCTAAACTTACCTACTTAGACTGAAGTTTAGACTCAGCGAAATAAGACGGGTACGTGAATACAGAACCGTGAAAAATTTACGAGAAGCATAAATTATACATCAATGGAAAGAGAATCAGATATAGAGTTGAACGAGAAAATATTTTAACTTCTATCGCACATTCACTATGTGTCTGCGACAAAAACATTATTCGGCTTTCATACAATGATGAAATATCATAATTAAAATATGTTGTTTTTATTTTTGTTAACAAACTTGCCTTCCTCATTTTTCAGGCTGGGGACTGGCACAGTAGTGTATATACTGTGGCGGAGTTACAAGTTTTTATTTTTTTTATATTTTTAATTGTTTTTTTGTATGCAAGCTATGCATGTATCTGGCACTGAAAATAGTGCTGTCTTGTTTCATGTAAGTTTCAATGTCTGTCAAGTTTCTTACTGGAACAAGATAATGTTGAAGTTTGAACATAATATTAAGCTGTCCGCAGCAAGCTTCAAGAAGTATCTGACAGAAACAGCTTTTAAAACACAAGAAGATGGACGACTAGCCCAATATTAGATATAATGGAGAAAAAAGACAAGTGAAAACAATGATCAAGATGCCTATAAAGCTTCAGACAAACAAGTCATAAAAATGTCACACATGCAGCAAAACAGCAATACTTAAAGATACCTTAATTTAAGCAATATGACGCACCTCAACAAACTCATAAGGGATTTTTACATTCAGTTTTGTTGTTTTAATAGTGAACCGTGCAGTTATTTTGAATTACTATTTCACTTTGTTAAAAAAAGTTGCAACACGACGCTAATATACCATAGGGCGGCCATTTTTTTGTTTACATTTTCAGTAATGGTTGTGTGAATAAACAAGATTGACCGATCAATTTTAGATCAATTTTAGATCAATTTCATGATTACTAATCAGATTATGGGAAAAATAAATAAATCGCTTTTTATTTACTTTTTCTCATTCAAGTGCTAAGGCTAGCCTTAACCTTAAGTCTGAACCTAACCCTATTGCTAACGCTAACCCTATCTAGTACTATGCACTATATAAATTTACAATCCATTGACATTTACTTTGACATTTGCATTTAGATACATGGGCAGTTTGTGGTACTAGTAAAAACAGAGTTGTATTATGTTAATGCCAATAAGGACACCACTTAGTGGCTGAAAAAAGACATTTGTCAGTAGGGATGTGACAAACTTCATATTCGCATAGTTGGGAGCATTTTTGGCAGATGTAAATATTTCATTTTATTCAACTTGATTGAACTTTAGATAGGGAATACTGACTGAAGAGAACACTGAACACTTTGGATATTTCATTTTTATGTGCGAAAGCAGCTACTGCTATAGCGCATCTTAGCCATCGCAATTCTCTCTGTCTGTCTGTCCATCTGTCCATCACACGGGTAGATCAGTCAAAAACGGTGCAAGCTAGAATCACCAAATCTTCACCGTCGGCTGCCTGGAAGACTCTAGTTTCAGGAACCGTGAAGCTTTTCCATAAATTTGAAGGGGTCACCCCGAACGAGGGCATTAAGTGGGAGGGAGGTAGGAAAATTTTGCGATTTTTAGCCAGTAAGTTGCTATATCTTAATAATGGTGTGAGATGGGGCCTAGGTTACTATTAATCACTAATGGGAAGTCGTACACTGGCTCTCAATTGCCACTGAATTCAATGACTTTGGATGACCTTGAACCCCAAACTAGGGGTTTTATGGATTTTTTGGCAATTTTGGGCTGCGAAACACATTTCAAGCGAATTGTGCCAAATTACTACAGATAGATCAAGACAAGCTGCATATGAAATTCTCAGCATTGAACGTAGATTTCAACAGTTCAAGTCTCGACCTTTTAGGTTCAAAGAAACCTGTGCATGAGGGCATCAAAGAGCAGTACCCCCTAAAAGTCATTTTTTTTTGTTGGCAAGTCTACCGTGAAAACGGTTGCAGATAGGCATGGATTTGCTGCCTATCACAACAAGCCCTAGTGACAAGCTTTTTAGTCGCATCATCATCAGTGACTTTGAAAGACCCTGAACTTCCAAAAATAACGGGTTTCATTTTTTTTGCAATTTTCGGCTGCGCCTCGCACTTTAAAGTGAATTGCGACGAAATGGCTGGATATAGGCTAAGGCAATTTGCAAACAGGAACTGCTATAGGCTTTCACGCATCTCGTGAGCATTAGCTCAAATTACTTGTCTTAATTGAACTTGAGTGATTGATTTTTGCCTTAGATACCTATTTTTACTGACTGAACAGTGAACACTGAACAACTACTTTGGGTGTTTTGCTTTATTCAAATACTGGTATAGAGAAGTCTTCTTGAGGCTGAATAAGTATTCATGTTGGCATTTGTTATTCAACAAATAGTAAAGTCAGTATTCGCATTCGACGGATGCGAATATTTTTTTGAATATTTTTTGCTGTATGCCAGTTCTTTTAATCGTTAAGATTGTTATCAGTATGGCTTCAGCAGGCTGTTGGTACAATTTGTGGGGTGTGTGGAGCTGCAGGGAGGATCTAAATAGCCACAGAAAATGCAAGATGGTTCTGCAGTAAGGAAATCTTGCAACTTCTTCCAAATAAACTGCATGTGTTTTTGGAAATATCACACTTTGTGATGGAGTCTTGTAATTCTTTGCGCTTACAGTGGATAAATGATGAAACGTTGTGTAAACCGTGCAATAAATGGAAAATAAATAAGGGTGCTGTCTCATGATGGTGGTGGTTTGGTGTTGGGTGACCATTCTTCGGTGCACCATCTACATATTTAGCCAAGCTATCCACACCAACTTAGTGGGTAAGCAGAATTGGTACTTGTGGTTACTGCCACTGCTAGAGAAGAAACAGTGAACTCTGCATAACAGTAGGCCATGTTACAATGACTTATAGCATACTGACCAATTGGTTAAAAGCGCTGGATGTTAAATGGAGCTGGCCATCTGGCCGACTGGGTTTATGGGTTTGTATTAGCTTAATTGAGTCCCACCCTTGCCAGCTCAGTGACGCTAGGGAGATGAGCTCCCACGCAAAGTGACACATTGAACCTGGCTCAACTAGCTGTCTAGTGTCTGTGCAAAATTTTTTCTTTTTCCCATGATGTCAGGAACACAGAAGAAACAACAGTTATCTTAACCCTGCTGCTAGCCATTGCAGAGAGATAGGGTTAGAACTAGTAGCCTAGGGGCAGTGGCCAATGGGGAGTGCCCATCCGGGGGGGAGGCGTGGACATGCACCCAAGCAACCGCGCAGTGCAGCAGAAGTAGGCATTCGGAGTCTGAGCATGTGTTCAAATCCTACCACTGTCACCATGTAGTGAACCTCCGATGGCAGGTTAGTTAATCAGAGACCCAACGCGTGGTTAATAACTCCATGATATGATGATTCAGCGCACAATATCATCATAACAGACATAACCCTATCTCTAAGTAGAGATAGGGTTCTAGTAGCCTAGGGGTGGTGGTGGCCAGTGGGAGCATCCATCCAGGGGGAGGCATGAACACACACCTCAGCAACTGCACAGCATTCGGAGTCTGGACAGTGACTGAATCAGAGAGAGAGAATAACCGCACGCCAGCCGGCCACGTTACCAAAGGCTGGGGATTGTTTTTTATGATGATATTGTGCGCTGAATCGTCATATCATGGAGTCATTAACTACGTGTTGGGTCTCTGATTAACAAACCCACCCTCGGAGGTTCACTACAGCTATAACTCTTAACTGTAAACCTAATCAACATGCTGGAACATAGGTCCACATATCTGCCCTGCAGTCTACTCATCTCGCAAATTGTACAGACCCCAGCAGGTAGTGTGTTGTTGATGTACTTGCGTAGCAAGTCAAGTCATCTGCTGTGAAAGTGGCCTGGGCAACATGTCAGCATACTGGTATATAATTTCCAGGTTGACAAGAGTGAGTAATAAATTACTTGACACAGCTTTGCTGCTGCTTTCTTGACTACATGTTACATATCTGCATATAAGCATATTTCTATGGATAACAGAACGAACACACACTGGTCCGCAGGGTCACTGGTTCAAACTTTTGGTTAAGGTTAGGGATATCTGTTGATATCATTGCTCATTAGTGTATAAAGAGACTCAGGTTAGTTTAGAATAGCATTAATATGTGCTAAGAAAATGCCAAATTACTATTTTGCTCTTAATACTTTATGGACTTTGAAGTTTTGCACTTTGAACTGGGAAGTGGACCAATAACCATAGGGATCAGTGACCAGTAACAATTTATATGCAGTGTGGTACCTTGGAACAGAAAACTAATCCAGCTTCTACTACTTGGCACTGGTTACTGTCTTAAATAACACAGCAGTAAAAGATGCAACTTTTTAAAAATCAGTTTTTCTGTTTACTGTTTATTTCATGTTTGTGTTAAGAGCACATAATCATTCTTAGCTTTATTATATTTGCTTCAAAAACAAGAAGAAAGTTCTTGCTCTTTAATTTTAAAGTGAAAAGTTACAGTCAGGTTTGTGGTTGATCTGGCTGTCTGCAGCTGCAAGGCAACTTATCTTGCAGTGAGAATCAAATGCTACACATGTCTGTCATAGATGCAGTGCAGTCTATAGCTACAGCGCGTGGCCATAAGTGTGTCATATCATGGCGGTGGCGCGCAACAGTAACAGATTAGACTATTACTTTCGAGAAAGCGATATAAAGATATAAAATGAAAGCTTACCTTCAGTGGTTCAATACTTGGTAATATATCCTTTGCTGGTTACAACAGAGCGGATTCTTCTTGGAATCGAGTCGTACAGCTGACAAATGTAAGCTGAAGGCAGCTGATGCCAGGATTTCAATACACATTACACACGCAATGAGGTTTTGCCGATTTTTGATGTTTGAAATGTTTTGCTGCACATGGCGTTTAATCATTTTCCATGTATTTTCAATTACGTTATTACGTTGATGTCTGGAGACTGTGCTGGCCAGGTGATACTAGGCACTTTGTTTTCTGCTTTCCACTGTCGAGTCAGCAATGACTGATGCACTGGCACATTGTCATCTTGAAAGAACCATCGCTTCTGACTGAAGTATTTACACACCACTGGCCACAAATTTTTGTCTAGTATATTGAAATATTTCTGTGAGTTTATATGTCCATCAACAGGCACTAAAGTTCCCACGCCGAAGTACGAAATGCAACCCCAGAACATTATGGATATCTTGCGATTTCTGCCTCCACCAAGACACTCCAGTCACCAAACTTCTATCACCTTTCTCCAAACATAAACTTTGTTATTTTGACCAATTACTGTCTGTGTTTCATCAGAGAAAATTACAGATTGCCAGTCGTCCTTAACTGTCCACCCAAGCTTTTGACGACACCAGGAAACTTGACGAATCCACTTGATCCTGCTGATTACAATTGCCTTTTGAACTTTCCTTCTTGTAAAACCGCAAGACCGTAAACGACATCTGACAGTGCGCGAGGCTATTGACAGAGGTGCAAGCTGATTAATGGTGTTTGTAATTTCATTCAGTGTTTGTTTCTGATGACATTTAACATGACGAATAATCCGCCGATCACATCTATCGTCAGTCTTCTTTGGTCGTCCACTTCGTTTCAAATTTTCAACACTTTTGTGACAATTCCATCTCCTAAGAAACTTCGAAATGCAAGACTGGCTTACATTTAACACATCTGCAACGCTCTTTTGACTAAAATTGTTTTGAATCAAATTAATTACGACCTTTTTTGTTCTACTGTCAACTTACATCTAGTATTGGACATACCGGTAAAAGTTGTCTGCTATTTTATTAATATCATGATGTATGAATTTTGTGATAATGGTCCGCAAATAATGTAAACATGCAGCTTCATTGCTATAAAGTTGCGTCATGCAGGCATTAGGTTTATCATCGCTTGCAGCAATATGACACACTTATGGCCACACGCTGTTTAGAGCTGTCAGATTAACGCATTAATGCGTTAATAAATTAATGCACATTAAAAAAATTAATGCATGTTAAAAAATTAACTCACACATGTAAATTTATGTTAATTTACTAAATTTTGTGAAGCAAAAGTTCCAATATTGGTGCGGTTATTTGACAGTCGAATGAGTTGAAGTAACAAAACCTTAGTTGCCATTCCATCACTACTGTAAATAAATAATTATTTCAATGACAGGCTAATAGATTTCTATGCTACTATTAGGGTGCATCAAAAATTGCAAAAATTTCCAAAGTGTTTTAGATTCTTCTGTCCCTAGTCTAAAGTTGTTCTGTTTGCTGATGTAAAGTACACTGCAAAATATTGTTCAGCAATGAAGCCATTTAGGTGGTCCACCGGCACCTACAGAACCTTGGGTACACAGCAAGTTAAAGAACTTTTAATATTGTTAAACCGTTGAGGTACACTGTTACACATCTTTTATTTTTTTACAGCAAATGTTGTCAAAACACTGTATTATAAGTATTTCTAGTGACAGTTAGACATTTGGGTTGTTTGTCTCATTTTGCATCATACGTAGCATTATAGATATCTAAATATTTTTTTGAGTCATTGGTGCTTTCGTTTGCAAATGTTTGGCTGCTGTTACAGAGCTCCCCTTAGTACTTCACAGGGGCATATGTAGAATGGCCAAACTGGCCTCCCCCTAAACTCAGCAACTAAACAAAAAGTGGAGGGTACAAAAAAATTCTGCTCACTTTGCTTGCATATTATTTGTACCCCCACATTTAAATTTGTGGCACTGCTCTTCTTTTCTTTGTTGTTCAAACTGCACTAAATTTGTTCAGTTGAATCTCTGGAAAATAATTGGAATTGTTGCCACCAGATCTTATATTTTTAGGCACCAAATTTGATTTCAGCTGTGGCCAAACTCCGGACCTTGCTGAAGGAGCTTACAGCACACTCCCAGATCTCCTTGCTAAAGTTCAGGAGTCTCACTACACAAGAGAGGGAGAGGAGAGAAAGGTGAAGAGCAAGGGAGAAAAAGGGAAAAAGAGAAATAGTGGGAGGGTAAAAAGGGGAAGGTAAGAGAAAGAAAGGCAGAAAGGAAAAGAAAGAAATGGGATGGGTAAAACATTCTGGATTTGGTCCCCCTAAAAATTTCCTAGCTATGCCATTGCAACAAAAATGTTCTTATACTCAAACAACTTTGGTCCTCCAGATTCCCTACTGGAGCTTTGCCCCTAAACTCCAGTGGGAACTTCTGTCCCCCCGACCCACTTACTTTATATGTCAGCCTTAACTTGAAATTCTGAATACAACTCTGACTCTAGCTGGTGGGTAGGGCCCGGCTCTCCTAATAACCCCACCTTCACTCTCGGTCTTGTGCCTCGATTTTCAGTTTTTCGGACATCAGTCCGTGTGCAGTTCTAAATATTCTTTAGGGAGAACCATGAAAGTCTCTACACAAAATGGTCGTTTACACAAAAGTTCCAGCACAGTAATCTAGGAATAGATTACGTGCTAGTGCTGCTGACAGAGCTTGAAAACGATGCACCAGAGTGCATCAAAAATGCCATTTGGTATACAAATTTTAAAAAATTGGGTAGGGGCACAGCCCCTTCCCAGACCCTTTCCCAGTGGGGAGAGGACACCCTTCCTCATACTACACCCCCTTGGCACCTAAAGCGCCTTGACCTTGCCTCCTTACCTTCTTCCTAGCGTCTCCAGCTATTTCTGTCTTGCGTTGGGGCTGACCACAAATTTAAGTGATTATTGTATAATTGTTGGCCATATTAACATAAATGGAGTTGCCATTAGCAGACTAAACAAAAGAGTATTTATTATTTAGGCATAAAATATGTACATTTTTACTAGAACAGTAATGAGGTAAATGCATTAGCCAGGACTTACGATCAATAGTGCATTGTACCGGTTGAAGAAAAGAACTATTTGGGGTAAATTTGGCCAAAACTTTAGGACACTGGTGGACCACCTAGAAAACATATATTTAAAAGATATTTGGCACGGCAGTTACCTATAAGCAAAGGAACAATTCAAACATAGGGACAGGTGAGTTAAGTAACCTTTGAAAATTTGATGCACCTCACTAGCTATGATGGCAGTTTTTGTTGATTATACGATTAGACTGTGTTTCTAGCTTTCTATATTCTACAGTCGGGCCCCCCAAACATCACGGGGCCTGGGGTAACTTACCCCCTACTCTCCATTTCAAGTGGCCTGGGTGCGTTAGTAATGCGTTAATTAATGCGTTAAAAAAATTAACGCAGTGTGTTAATTGATGCATTAAAGAATTAACGCTTCAACAGATCTATTTATAACGTCTTTGCATTTTTCATTAATAGTCTAATTGTTCTGCAGGAGTGCTTATTGCATGGTTGCATTTAACCAGTTAGCTTGGTTGTACTAACTGCTTAGTTATTATGCTGTAGTAAAGTATCTGGCCCTGAGACCTGCTGAAGCTATTTATGTCCTGTCATGACACTGCTGCCGTGTAGGTTAAATAATAGTTTAAGTAAAACATTAATTAAAAAATGTAGCTACCAGCAGTCTGAGTTGAAGTATAATTTCTTGTATTCCATTTTTGTGGGGTCTTTGTTGCTGTATTGTTGCATGCTTGATTTCCCTGTTGTTGCTTTAATGTGACAGTGACTGAGTGAAAACTCTACTTTGCTAAGAGTTGCATGCAAAACTGTCATTTTATTTTCTTGGTTAAAATAATATTACAGATACATTTACACATATCATACCAAAACTGCTAAATTTGTGTTTTTTGGTAAATATGTTAATGTGGTTTGTTTTGATTTTGTGTCGAATTGTTTGCCGCTCTGCGTCTTTGTTAATTGTGTGCTTAATGCCATTTTAATGGTTTTTGTTGCTTTTTTTATCTTATGACTAACCTTGTTTTCTCAGCACTGGATGTTGTGCACCGACCATTCTGAAGGTGCGTGAGCTTTAACTGCCTGTTTTCTGCTTATGTAGTCTGTCACAGCATGTGGTAATGTCATATGGCGGACTGGGAATTACAAATTATTCAGCCATCGTACCTTTTCAGGTATCTCGGTTAAATGCTTGGCTTTTCGTATTTAACACAGGCACTGTCTGTTGTGGTTTGTTGGTGGTGGCTGAGTTTCTGTTCCTGCTTTTGTGGATTTTTGTGCATGCGTCATAGTTATTGAAATTTGCCAGTGAAGCAGTCTTGTGCAAAAATTGTCTGCAGCATACATTCTGATGTAAATAACATCACTTCACTGTTAAAACAGGAAATACACTGTGTTCGGAAAAAAGTAACCCCTAGACATTGTACAATAAAAACGTCATATCTGAACAAATCGGAATACAATTTTGCGCACTTTATTTCCAATAAATTGCTAAAGCGAACACCAAATTTTGTAAAAAAAAAAATAGTATTTCTTATCGGAGTTATGAATTGTTGAATATTGATAACAAAATATTTTTGTTACCAATATGGCGTTGCACAAGTAAACCCCTCTGTTAATGTACATTTGCGCAATTCCAAAAACAACACTTGATTCTGGTAATTCTACATCAACAATGCACCATTTATTGGCAATCAAAGCGCCAAATTTTAACTAAGTCTGCCAAGGCAAACAATAGCTACAGCAATTTTTGCAAGGACACCCCAAAACACTTCAGTTTCAGGCCTTTCTGGATGACGTCAGACCTGAAATTGAAGTGTTTTGGGTGACCTCACAAAAGCTGCTGTAGCTCTTATTTGCTTTGGCAGATTTAACTGAAATTTGGAAGTTTAATTGCCAATAGGCAATGCATTGTGGACAGAAAATTTTGCCGGAATCAGGTGTTGTTTGTTGGAGTCACGCAGATGTACAGTAACAGAGGGGTTTACTTATGTAACGCCATATTGGTAACCGAGATATTTTGTTATCGATATTCAACAATTAATAACTCCGCTAAGAAATGTTTTTTAACGAAATTTGGCAGTTGCTTTACCTGTTTATTGAAAATTAAGTGTACAAAATTTTATTCAGATTCGTTCAGATTTGACACTTTTATTGTACGATGTCTAGGAGGTTACTTTCTTCCCAGACACAGTGTAAATTCGTAATGCTGTAACTGCCACTGGTAATGAAATAAAATAATATTTCGGCAGTCTGTGTTTTTGTTTTTATGCTACCAGTTTTTATTTTTACTTTTTTTCGCTGAATGTGATGCTATTTAGTTGCTGTCGTTAACTGCATGTTTCACAATAATTAATGCAAACTTTTAATTTTGTTTTTTCCTAAGTTTGTTATTTTATTACTTACTTTGCCAGATTGATTTTATAACAGGAACAGTAACAAACCAGTGACTAAAGGCCTAGTTGGAACATGAAAAATAGCAGCTGTATGAAAGGCAAAGCAATGAGTGAGGTGAGACTATGCACAGCTCTGTAGGCTATTTCAAACAAGATAATAGGTTGCTTCATTGAGAAACTAGCATGATGCAGCATCTTTAATGTTTCTCAAGAGATGTGATATGACTGTTTTTCAGTGCAACATTGTTTTTTTTTGTTGATGTGATCTACTAACTTTTGGTGCTTGAAGCGTGCTTGCATTTCGGTGGTATCCACTGTCTTTGTCGTATTGTTTGTATTGTTAATTCAGCCATCCTAGTAATAGGCCACATTATGGATCTTGCCTGTCCGTGTGTTTGTCCATGCGTATGTTTGTCTGTTACATGCAGGTTCCTAACTCAGAAACCAAAGGCATAGAAAAACCGAAAAGGCCACACAATTTCCCCATGGTGAATGAGCCAGTTATCAGCAACAAAGGCCAAATAGTTAGGTTTAGGATTTCACAAGCCTGGGTGGAAGGCCACATAATATGTGATAAGTGACTGGGCCAGGATATCTTTCTTATTTTCACTGGCATCATCATGTGATTGTTGTTGCTGTTGTTGCAGCTCTGACGATTCACCGACAGTTGAAGCTGACCAAGTGCCTCTGATCATGAGTGAACAGACTGGCTTTGATATAGATGAGAATGAATATCTGATGCGCTCGCGGAGTTCTCGACGAATGCGCAAGAAGAGCGTCATGTACTATCTGTGCGATGCGTGGATAGACGCTTGCTCAAGGTCTGTGTCTGAGCTGCATTTCCTACATTCGCAGCATTTTTGTATCCCGTTTACACGATGAAGCAACAATGAAGCTGGCTTACCGAGTGCACTGCTCGAAGAGTGCAAGCTGTCATGCGCTCGTTGAGCCAGCTTCACAGGGTATTACTGTGATGCTGTGTCTGCAGTAAGTCTACGTTTCATTACCATCTAGAGTGTATTATGCCAAAATTAAGTGTACAAAATTTTATTCAGATTCGTTCAGATTTGACACTTTTATTGTACGATGTCTAGGGGGTTACTTTCTTCCCGGACACAGCGTAAATTCTTAATGATGTAACTGCCACTGGTAATTAAATGAGGCATACTTAATAAACTGTAGACCATGTTGAAACGTGGTTATTTCATGACTATGAGTGACAGTATGTTCTGTATGGACATGCTAATGCCTATGATACATGTGTAGTTGTATACTACAGTTTTTGAAATGACACATACTGTGTCGGGGGGACGTTAAACCCTACTCTCTCACTTACTCACTCATTTGACTGGAGTGAGATTGTGGACGGTTGAAGGCTGTTATAACATGGTAGACACTGTTGTGAGAATAGGATGGCGATGTAGGTCATGAAATAAAGTGCAACTAGAAATTTTCGGCAAAGTCCAACGAGTCTGCCCGGCGCCATAAGTCTGATTGGGGAAAATTTCAGGGGGGTGAAATTCCCCCGGTAGCAAAGTCACGTGGCCCAAACTCAAATGTATTAGCATACGCAGAATGCGCAATGTCGCCTTAGGGTGGGTCAGCATGCGCGTCTATAACTTTTTTTGTTATTGGAGAAAAGTTAACCATTTTTTGTTCAACAGGGGATAAATCGCTGTTGATAAAATCACCGTTTACCGCTTGTCGATATCTATGCGTTCCAGAGATACTCGTGGTCAAAATCAAAAGTTTTCCTTTATTGCTCCGAATTTTGAACGTTTTTTTGCTCTCCAAAATTTTAAGGGGCAGTGCCCCCCAAAAGTTGTCCCCACGTTATCACCTCAACCTAGAGGCACGTTCTGTGTCAAAGTGTCGTGGGGCTACTCCCACTATTCCTAAAGTTATAGGTGCTCACTTGCTGAAATTTAAGCCAATTTTGGATCCCTTTTGAAAAAAATTGTAAGGGGGACCCCTGTTCCCATTGTGGGGTGCGCTAGTAAGACTTGGTCATTCTGTAGTACGTGCAGAAATTTGGGGGCACAGCACCCTTTAAGGGATCGAAAATATGGTTTTTTTTAAAAGTCGATTTGGGTGGGCATGATTTCGCCACTTATTCTCTGTGATTAGTGGACCAAAGTTCACCAAACTTCCTTTGCCGAACGCAGGAGGAATCATGGTAGATAATGTACTTGACTGATTTTGAATATCTTTGTCTGCTCTGGAGATGTTCACCCTCAAAGTGGGAAGAGGTCCTAAATTGGGCCAAATTTTGCATGATTTTGGCCCCTAAAATTTTTTTGGTGTGGGCCCCTTGAAATTATGGACCGGCATTATAAAATTCAACCTACTGGTGATCATCGTGCAAAATTTTGCACCGATCAGACGACGCATCTTGGAGATTTTGCGTTGAAATAAATAAATTTAAAAGATAAAAAAAACATCTGCAGAAAAACATAAGTCCACTTCGCAAGCTATTGCTTCCAGATGGACTGATAACATTACAGTAAAATGGTTTCTTGTTCTGTGTGTATATGTGTATGTGTAAGTCATGGTGTGTTATTTGCAGGTGTTGCGAGTCATTTTGGACACGTTGCCGTGGAAGGCCTGATTATAAGCCGCGGTCTGTGTATCTGGCGAGACCATCCGGTTCGACAGATCAGAAATTTCCTGCAAATATTATACGCAATCAGAAATACAGCATTATAACTTTCATACCATTGGTTAGTTTTCTGTTATATTTGCAGTTGGATTCTCTCCGCCCTGTGTCCTAGTGACATTTTTATTCTTTTATTTCTGTTTCTTGCTTTTGTGTAAACCTTAAACTGTCGTTACTACTGCTGACTGCACAACTTGGATTGTGTGGCAAAATTTTTCACACAATGCAACAAGTAGTGTGTAGTCTGTGCATTGAAATATTGATTTGCTGGTTCTGTAGTATAAATTCAGCACTGAAAGGTTTTTTAGGTACAACTTGGTTTAGTCATTGTGTTGACTGTGTTTAGTAGACCTGGCAGTCGCTCGCTCAAACTTTTGCGGCTTGATTCGTAAATTTTGCGGCTGGCTAGCCAGCTCGAGCCGCAAAATGCGGCTCGTACTTTGAAGCATGATTACTATGCCAGTAACCCCGTTTCCGAACGTAAGTGGTGTGAGTACCGTATAACCCGATACCATGACCGATAGCAGATTTTCAACTTTGCTATTTTCAATTAAGCAAGTTTCACCGTTGAATGTTACTGTAAAAAAATTTTAGGAAAAAAATTTTCACAAGCTCAGCAGCGCATTACCATTCCTAGTTATCATCGCAGATCGTTAAATTTCTGACGTTAAGCTTTAGGCTATATAAACTGCTAAGACACAAACCATGCTGATAATTAGATCAGCCAGCCTAACTGTTAAATGAGTGATCTCGCATTGTTACTGAACTTAAACACAATAGGCCTAGTGTTTAAGTATCATAGACCTGTAAACGTAGGCCCCTATGCGACGCTCATCAATCACGCCGCACCATCTGATGGCGTGGTTGATAATATCGTCAGATCGTGAATCTTCACCGTGTTTTTTTTCATGCATGACAACTAGTACGATTATTGTTATTTGATTATTGTTCTTTAATTGGAAAAAAAAATTTAGCATATTTGTCATGCACAAAGCAGACATGATTGAGACGGTGCGGTGAGATTGCCGAGCGTCGCGAATTCTTGACAAGGCCAGCGACAGAGAACATGTATACTTTCGACTGGTATGGAAGATGCGCTCAATGTTAAATAAACTTTCACAATATGGCTTAGATTCTAATTGTGTGGGCGTGACGTCTCCAGTAGGGTATGGCTGACATCTTTTCGTCTTCCATGAGCACTCTTGGGCCTAAGTAAGCTGTCACTTCTTGCATGATGCGAAAGGTGCTACTATCGTCGTCCTTGCTACTGTTCGTGGAACCATTTCCATCTTTGTCGTCAGACTGTAGATTCTCCAACAATCGTAGCTTCTTGTTTGCAGAGGTTCCAGACACACTGATGACGATGGTGTCGCTTGGTCATTTGCTCACACTGTTCATAGTTGCCAGGCAGTCAGATGTGATTTCACCAAAATGTCCGCCCAACAGCAGCAGAATGCTTGCAGATAGGCTTAACGGGTAGAATGCAGGAGCAAATGCTCTTGCGACGCATCCAGATTCCAGAGTGACGAATCTTACACCTTACAACTTGAAGATGAATAAATGAATATTACATACAGTTTAAAAATACAACCTGGAAAATTTTGCGGCTCGAACAACTCGGCTCGCATATTTTGCGGTGGCGGCGCGAAAAAATGCGGCTTGGCTCGAACATTTTGCGGCTCAGCTTTTGCGGCTTCGGCTTTGGCTGCCAGGTCTGATGTTTAGCATTTTAGCTGTTAACTTCATTTATGGTTCTAAGTTTAATCACAAGGTCTTATGTAGCAAGTGATTTTATAGGTGTTGTTTAAAACATTGTTGTATGAAATTTATTGATGTATGTAATAACTTGACAGAACATTTCCAGTTTTTTTTACTCTAAAACATGTGGAAATCATATTGTTTGTTATTGTACTGTTTTACAGGTGCTATTTGCCCAGTTCAAGTTCTTTCTCAACTTGTTTTTCTTGGTTATGGCATTGTCACAGTTTATTCCCCAGCTGCGTGTCGGCTACTTGTACACATACTGGGCACCACTTGTAAGTATTCTGCCTCACGGTGGTTACTGGTTAATTGTGTTGATTTGCTTCCCTGAAATAGTCGTGTTAGTTTAAAAACATTTTTATCTAACATAAATGGATTTGCATTCAGTGTCTGTATGTTTTATTGTTGCAGTCCAGCCTATTGGATGCAACACTAGTAAACATTCATTTGTTTTGTTATTATTCTATACTTTGCTATATGAGAATTGCCACTTTTTAGGTCAATATGTTTTTGGGAGCTTTTAGGTAAGTTTAATTGGCTGCTTTTGGTGCATGGGCATTAGCACATGTACATGTCATCTAGTCATATAGTTGACAGGGTACCACCTCAGCTGGTGATAGTGATGGCTATTAGTGTGTTAAGTGTAATAAATTATATTTAGCAGTATCTTTACTCATAAGATAATATCAGTTATACAGCATCATCATAATTATCACCATTGGTAAGTAAGTCACTGTGTAAGTAAGTAAGATAAGTTTAGTGGTTTGATTTATTGATTTGTTTTGATGCTGACTGCAATTTTCAGCTGGTACTCGGTACTCATATAGTCACTGATGCTGTGGCTGCAGACGTTCGTTGTTGTTGTAACAATGATACGAGAAGCGTTCGATGATTTCAATCGGTTTCTAAGAGATCGCGACGTCAACAATCAGAAGTACAAGAAGTTGACTCGAACTGGCGTTGTTAATGTCGAGAGTGCCAGAATCAAAGTTGGTGATTTGATCCTCGTTGAAAAGGTTTGTCACTAAAACTGAACTGTTCGTGTCATTTGTCATTGTTTGTGTGTCTCAAAGTAACTGTAAACAATTTGAAAACGGAGCTGGATATTTTGGTGCCACCATTTGCAAGTTGTCATTTGGGTGCCACTATTCGAGTGCTCACCATTTTGGTGCTAGGACATTAGCCTCATTAGGGCATCAGGACACTTGGCCGCCGCCACCATGTGGGTACCAAGCTATGATGCTGCCATTACCAGGGTTCGAAAATTACATCTAAGATTGGCGGGCATGAGTTATGTGTAATTTACGCAAAATTTACTCCAGCAGTTACTCAGAAAACAGTGGTCTGCTTCTTACTTAAGCTTTGTTCGTTGAATTTGATGACAATGCATCAGAACATACGACTTTGACCTACGGTGATAACTACTATGTTACAGTAAGAGGCTGTTTTAACAGAACCAGTTAAATTGTAATAGCTAGTTTGGCAACTTATGACTGCAGTCTTAATACTGAGTGATTGTATGTGAATTTATTTTAATAAGGTGCCAGTGATTTAACATGACTCCCAAACGATGTCCTGTGCCCAAACGGCAGCACCCATGTGTTACAAACCCATTTAACAATGACTTTTTTGATGTTGCCGACAGTAAACATAAACAGGCTGCTTACTACACTGTGTCTGGTAAAAAACTGACCCTCTAGACATCGCACAATAGAAGTGTTAAATGTGAGTGAATCTGAATGAAATTTCGTGCACTTAATCCTCAGTAAATTCTTGTAGGTAATACCAAATGTTATTTTAAAATATTATTTGTTAGCTGAGTTATTAATTGTTGAATATCGATAGCAAAATATTTTCATTACGAATATGATGTTACATAAGGAAACCCCTGTGTACATTTGTGTAACTTTAACAAACAACATCTGACTCTGGCAAAATTTTACGTCAACAATATGTCATCTAGTGGCAGCCGAAGTGCCAAATTTCATTTAAATATATTTATGCAAACAGTAGTTACAGCGGCTTTTGTGAGGTTGCCTCAACACGTGAAGTGTCCAATATTAGGCAACCATTTGTTTAATTCTGACAGTGTCCACAGCTTGCAAGGAAATTCCGCAACAAACTTTTAGCACCATACTCTTTCTCTTGTCTTAACAGTTTAATTAAATAAAATGCAATCATTTGCAGAAAACACCATTTTGTTATTATTTACGTTATTTTGATTGTGTCAACAAACGTCACTTCTGCTTGAGCGACTGCTGTGTGTAACGCCATATTGGTAACGAAGATATTTTGTTATCGATATTCGACATTTGATAATTTTTGTAAGAAACAATATTTTTTAACGAAATTTAGTGATCTTTTCAGAAATTTATCGGGGATTAAGTGTACAAAACTTTATTCAGAATCGTTCAGATTTGACATTTTTATTGCATGATGTCTAGGGGATCAGTTTTTTTACTGGATACAGTGTATTATTAGTAGAAAACTTTCACCATACAGGTGGGTTCACTTCATTCCAAGCAGGTCCATTTCGTAACCGGGCAATTTAACCCCCCTTGCCTCCAAGCTGCCCATGTTGGGATGTGGGGAGCAAGGTGGGGTGGATGTATCTGAGGCCCAAGGACTCAAATGCCACAGTCAAAGTCTACAACCTTGCAACACAGAAGGCACTATAAAGGCTATGACAGACAGACAAACAGACAGACGAATTTTCCATGCATTATAGTAAGATGATCACTGTTTGATGAACTGTATGGTGGTGTATATCCTGCATGATGTTCCGATAGAACCAGCGAGTGCCGGCTGACATGGTGCTTGTACGTACCAGCGAGAAGGCTGGCACATGCTTCATTCGTACGGACCAGCTGGATGGCGAAACTGACTGGAAACTGCGCTTAGCTGTACCGTCAACACACCGACTCAGCTCGGACATGGTAGTCTTATACCTGTAAAATCTGAACAGTTTTTTTACTGGCTTGCAGAATAACTACATCTGTGGACTGCACCGTTGTCACTTTTTGCGGTTTTGCTTTTGTCATGAAAGACGACAACTACCAGTAGTTGAATTTTTCAGTTTGCATGGTCTTTTTGATTGACTTCAAATATTGTTTGAAATTTTATTGATTAAGCAATTGCAGCATCTGACTGATAACAGGCAGATGACTGTTGATTGGTGTATTAATATATTTTGCAGTTCCAGAATTTTACAGTGATTGTGTTTGCAGGAGCTGTTTGAGGTCGAGACTCATTTGTTTGCTGAGAAGCCTCAGAAAGATATTCACAGTTTTATCGGCACTTTCTCACGGGTATCATTTTAAGTATTCAGTTTACATTCTTAAATATCTTTTGTTAATTTTTTTGTTCAGCTGTATTATTGTATAAATTCAGTGTCATCTGTGTAGAGGAAGACTGTTTGGATGAGAATTAATTTTTGACATTAAATAACTTATTATATGCATTGCTGAATTGTTTGCCAAATAAATTTATTATTATTTTCGTAAATTTCTACAGTGCATGCCATCATGATCATCGTCATCGTATTTTGGTTCTGTATCAATATTTACCAAGGTTTTCATTTAAGCACAAAGCATCAATGTTGTGCTTTTTATTTTGATTTTCACTCATCTGTTGAATTGACTGGCATCAGGTGGATGGAACTGGTGAAGACTCGTTGAACATAGAGAACACGGCCTGGTCTAACACAGTGGTTGCATCAGGCACGGCGCTTGGTGTTGTCATTTACACTGGCTGTGAGACCCGCAGTGTTATGAATACATCCAAAGCCAGCATGAAGGTCGGGCTTTTTTCACTTCAATGTAGGCACAAGTCTGTATCGCTTTCTTTTAGAATGTGCTGATTTTTTCACGGTTTTATCGCTGTCAGAGTTTCGGTTTGGCAATAGGAATGGCTTGTGAAAAACCTGCAGCGATCTCAAGACTTCGTTTAATCTAGAGTGACTTGACAAAAGCAGGCCCGTTAAACAAAAAGCTAAAAATTTAGCAGAGTTCATTGTTTCTACATTATTTTGTTTGTAAGCAACTGTTGTCTTCTGTTTGATGCATATCACAGTATGTGAATGCTGTATGTTTTTTGTGTGTTTGGCTAATGCTGTTAAGCTTGTGTATGTAACCGGTAGAATTTATGTTGCCAGGTTGGACTTTTGGACTTGGAAGTGAACACTCTGAGCAAAATTCTCTGCATTATGGTTGTCATTCTCGCACTGATTATGATGATCATTAAGGTTTGACTTTACATTCTACGATAAATTTGCTTTATCATTGGCTTTGTCTGATTATCAGTTGGAAATAATTTATGGGTCATTATGTCATGTCTGTCCAAGTTTATTGAATGTGTGATTGCGTGTGTTTAATTATTACGTTGAAGCATTTTTTGGAGTAAATGTAGCATTATTGATCACTTTTCATGTGATTTTTCTACTAATCTAATGTAAGTCTGATTTTGTAGAATGAGCTGTCATAAGTTTCTTGTCACATATTTACTACTGAATTGGTTGCTGGATGTGAACAGGGTTTTGATGGACCGTGGTACCGATACATGTTTCGTTTTGTGATTCTTTTTTCATACATCATTCCGCTCAGGTGCGTTTCATTGCTTTTTTCTTACATATAATTCATCGTTTCACCGGTTGCTGTTGCTACCGTTACATTTGCCCAACTCTATCTTAATAATTTTTAGTTTTTTACATTGTCGTGCAAGATCTTGCTGTTTTTCTGCAGTATTGAAACTAAATAGTCATAGTGCGAGTTACCTTGTATCAAGTATGTATGTTGATATTTGTGTGTAGTTTGCGAGTGAATCTTGACGTTGGTAAAGTGGTCTATGCGTGGATGATTCAGAAAGACAAAAACGTGCCTGGCACAACTGTTCGCAGCACGACAATTCCAGAGGAGCTTGGCAGAATCCAGTATTTGCTGTCAGACAAGACTGGGACCTTGACTCAGAATGAAATGGCAAGTTCTTGCCACCCATTAAGTATTTTGTAAATGAAATTTTGATTATCAGATAGTGCTTTCTTCTATCTAAATGGCAGGTCTGTGACAATCTATTCTGCCAGCTGCTCCTATCTTCAGCTTCTCTCTTCATGTTCTCATAATCTTTGCTTATGACGTCGTTTAGCTTTTGTATGCGCTATGGCTCTCTTGTTGCTTTATGCACCAATTTTTCTTCCATCATATTTGGTAACAGTAAGTCACCTCTCAAGATGAGTTCTACCTGAGTTTGTTGTGCTTTGCTGTATTTAATATGCTTGTATTTTTTGTACTTTTTGCATTTATTACCGGTACTTTATTTTTTTCAGCCAATCCTTTTCGTTCTTCTCCAAAACCAAATTTTAAAGGTATTAATCTTTCTGTATCAGCTTCTTGATCAAAATGTTAACAAAATATTAACAAATGCTAAATACTACACGGTGTTTCATAAAAAGGACCCCTTTTTGTTTTTTTTCATAATTCACTCAAATGATGATCAATTTAGACAAAATTTGTACCAGTTGTAGCTAAAGAAATACTAATTCAAAATATTGCAACAAAATATGGCAGTTGATTAAATATTCTTTGCTAGTTTTTACGTAATGCTGACATCATAATGTGTCATGGGTACAAACTGGATAGTCTCAACTGGTGCTGTCAGTTGCTACCATGAAAAATGTTTATTGTGTCCGCACTAAGCAATGTGGGGACATGAAATCAGGCGTCTTGCGATCCAAAAATTATGCAACCATTTTGCAAGCTTTGTGTGCTAGTGTACTGTCTTGCTCGAACGCGTAAAAGTCCAACTATCCCCACAGACACGTAAATGCCATCACTTTGCTTGTTTTTGTAACTGTAACTGTAAAACTTCAACAATTTGTCATGAATGAAACCAGATTTTTCACCACTGGACCAGGGTAGCAACTGACAGCACCAGTTGAGACTATCCAGTTTGTTTCCATGACACATTATGACGTCAGCATTACGTCAGGACTAGCAAAAAATATTTAATCAACTGCCATATTTCGTTGCAATATTTTGAATTAGTATTTTTTCAGCTACAACTGCTACAAATTTTGTGTAAATTGATCATCATTTGAGTGAAATATGAAAAAAAACAAAAAGGGGTCCTTTTTTATGAAACACCGTGTATTAACAGTTATAGTATGTTAACATGTTAACTGATTTGGTATTGTAATGTAAGTACTAAATAAATGCTGCTCTAGGTGTTTAAGCGGCTGCATCTGGGTACCGTGTCATTTGCTGCAGACTCAATGGACGAGGTATGTGCACGTATGTATTGTATACGCACGGAGTTTAACGTGCATTTGTATTTGTATCACACCGTACACTATATGTAGTGTTTGCTCACATCTTTGCTGAGGATGCAATGTGTCAGCTTGCTGTTGTAGGAAAGAGAATGTTGTTAAAAAATTTTTAGCAATTTGAAATGGTTGGTGGTCAGCCAGTTATCATACCAGTTTCGATACCGTGCAATTGCTCTATTGTTGACAACTGCACACTGTGTCACAGGAATGAAAAAAAGCACGTCTTATTAAAGCCAATCTTGTAAATTAGTAATAATCTTGCACATGAGTGGGCTGGATGAGTGTTCTGTCAGAACAGCGCATCTCTACTAGTTCACTGTGGTGTTTCATGAACGCAGTGTGATGGGCGCGCACTGTGCATGTGCTATGTGGCCGCAGCCGGAGCGGCGCAGCACACGCACAGAAATGTATCTCAGTCGCTAAAGCTGTCGACACTTGGCCTTGGCAGTTGGCAGATGGAGTATCACGATGGATAGACAAGAACGGTAGGATAACTCTTAGACAGTAGAACACTATCATGACTACGAGTTCGCTGAAGGGGCCGACTGAGTGCAAGACGGGTAGCAGGGGGTTGACTTAGCAGGCCCGACGAGAGCCACAGTGGGGCTCAGGTAACATTCTTGTGGGGCCCTATAAGAGTCATTCATCCAAGAAAACAGATTTGTTGGAAAATTGTTGCCGCTGTGTTGCTGAACGTTTCAGGTTGCCAGTCACCTGATGGTAGGTCTAAGTCCTGCGGGAGCATCCGGTGCAGCAGCTCACCCCACGTCCAAGGTAAAGCGGACGGTTGTCACGCGCGTCTGTGACGCTGTGAAGGCAATCGCTGTGTGTCACAATGTCACTCCGGTCTATGAGGCTGGCGCTGGCTCGGACTCGTCCGATTCCAGTGAACAGAGCGATACAGAGGTCGACCAGCAGAGTCAGCAGAGGGTCTCCTACCAGGCCTCCAGTCCTGACGAGGTCTATGTCAATGACTCAGTGGTCCATTGGCTATGTCAATCTCAGCAGTTAATTTAGTTAACTAGTGTCTAAGACAAGCTTATGTGTAGTTAAGAAGGACATGAACTGTAAAAGGTTTTGTTAAATTTATAATTGAATGCACATAAGACACCAGGAAGTGTGCTTTTAACTGTACTGTATATGTTGTCCACAGAATATTTTGAGGAGTTATAGAGATATTTACTGTTGTATTTTTGGCTACTTAGGTTACCCTAGTATTCTCAGTGTGTTACTTGTAAATGCTAGCATTACAAGTAATGCATTGGTAATACTCGGGCAACATAAGAGACCAAAAAGACAGCAGTGAACGCTAATGGTGAAGTTACCTGAAAACCAGTGTTTGATGTGACATGACTCAGGTGGCTCTGGTGACATGGACGGAGAGCGTTGGTTTAACTCTGCTGAAGCGAGATCTTAACTCCATGACATTACGTACACCGGACTCCCGGCTAATGCACTTCACCATCTTGCAGATGTTTCCTTTCAGCTCGGAAAGCAAGAGGATGGGGATCGTAGTCCGGGTACTGGCTTGATACATATTTCTTAATAATTATGAAATAGTTTTTATATCTAATAATCAAAGTGTGCTTAATACATTAGCTACCTAAAGGCATTTTTGCTTCATTATGCAGTCATCCTAATATGTCGTGTTACAGGTTTTGCCTATTCATCTGTCCAAATGTCAGTCTGTCTTGTATGGGCTTCTAATTTTGAAACGAAAAGGGAGTAGAAACCCAAAATTGGTGTGAACATTTCCTCCCATGGAGTATTGGGCATGCCAATTTTCATTTTAGAAGATTAAGACCAAGTTCTTCAGACATGAAAGTGATGTAAACAGCTTGACCTTATATGCTATGAAAGCTTACGATGCCATGCAGTGTAAAAATTTCAGTTGAATAGTAAGCATTGGATGTGCATAAGTGATGTGCTTGTGGATTCGCAGGATGAAGAGAGTGGAGAGATAGCATTCTACATGAAGGGAGCCGATGTTGTGATGCATAATGTTGTTCAGTACAATGACTGGATGGATGAAGAGGTACATCAATTGTGTACTTGCTATATAGTTGCTTGGCTATTTTTGTTTTTCTTTTGAATGACATCAGCCAGAGTTATCAGGTAGCTGATTGCCTGTTGTTGTACGAAGTTACAAAACACCAAGTTCTACTAGAAACAGAAGCAGAGCAGACATTTTTTGACTGTGATCACTGACAACTTGTAGTTTTGTAGTCCCCCCGGTCTTGAATATTTTTAAACTGAATTTTGGTGTGTTGCAATACAGTTTAGCTCATCACAGTACTGTAAAACAGTATGCAATTGGCCAATTGTTGGCATTGGCCAATTGGCTGACGGCAACTATGTAAATTGACATTTAGCGAGTACCAATTGTTGGACGATTATTATTGCATCTCTAATCTGAGAGTAGTAGTGAAGATCTGGTTATTTGCCTTATATATTTATCATGGCTGTTGTAGAATAGATCATATGTAGCTTATAAACATCTACGTTGGATCCATTATTAGCTGCTGGCATGCACTGGTATATTGTTTTTGTATTTTCGTTAATTTATAATTTCTGTAATTTCCAAAGCAGTTTTTTTGCTAGGATCCTTTTTATGCAAAAATGTAATTGCTTGCATGAATCGAGGTGAGGGAACGTTTTCTGAAAAATATTTTGTATACTTTAATTCTGTATTAACAAGCTGTTATTTGTTTCGCCTTGTGTTCTACGAAACTGGGTAAAATTGTGATGTATTTTGATATCAGTACATAATTATGACATATTGGAAACATTTTACAAACAATTTGTGAACTGCGACTACGCAGTCCACGTGAATTGTGTGCGGTTTTGTTAATACATGCTAAAACTCATGAGAAAATCAACTTATGTTAAAGATCTGTCTGTCATATGTGCAAGAATAGTAATGGACATGTGTGTAGTGTGACAACATGGCGAGAGAAGGTCTCCGAACGCTGGTTGTTGCAAAGAAGACTTTGACTGAGGAGCAGTATGCTGACTTTGAGGTTGATACGGAACCTGTGGGAATTTTTGACATGTTTTTCGGGGGGTAAAACATGAAGTTTAGAAGATATTTAAAGCGTATGTGTTATACATTGTCTACACAGCCTCTGTAGCAATTGGTGATAACTTTGTGCTTTCTTTTTATTGTGTGCTTTTCATGCTTCGTGTGAATATGCTGTTTTCTCAGAGTAGAAATTAACACGACACTCAAGCACAGTGTCGTTTAATAGTGTACTGGCTTCTATGGACTTCTAACTCAACGACAAATAGGTTCAAAAGTCCAATATTATTGTGAATGTTCCCTATTGTAGGAGTAACCAATGTGCCATTTTTCACTTCAAAAGTTTGATGATTAGGGTTAGAATAAGGGTCAGGATTAGTTTTGTGCAGCTCCAAGTGGAATAATGGACGACGACGTAGTATGTCAACACCGAGCGATATATTTTTAGTTTACTTTTTGCCATGTTGAAAGTGGAAACTTAAATTATTCTAGATCAGTGTATGAACTGAGTGAGTGATGCTGAGTTGTGGGTCCGGTGACAGAGTCGTTATCATCAGGCCAAGATGAGCGTGCAGGAGCGGACGGCAAAGGTAGCCGCGGTGGTGGAGAGCTTGGAGCGTGACATGGAACTGCTCTGTGTTACCGGCGTTGAAGACAAACTACACGATGGTGTGAGGACAACGCTCGAACTGCTACGCAATGCTGGCATCAAGGTCTCTGTTTTTGCTCTTGTACTTACCACCGAATGACTGTCATTTAATTTTGTTCTTATTTTTGTCCAGTTAAATAATATCACATAGCCCAAAACATTGTTCTTGTCAGTGGCATCATGAGGCGGGGCAGGAAGTTTAGCGACAGACACTCCAAATTTCAGACAAAATTTTCATAGACATCTCCAGATTTGTCAAAGAAGAGATTATGGGTGTTTAGAATTTTAGATTTGCTCCAAAATTTTCCCCAAATTAAGGTTTTCAGCTACAAATTTTGCATTTTGGGAACAAAATTTTCAGAAAAGAAGAGAATTTTCCGACAATTTTCAGACAGCCCAAGATTTAGGGCTTTATTTTCCACTCGGCCAAAGTGTTTTAAAGTTACCTGCAGGATAAAAGTTATTTCAAGGACCACGTCAGTATAAGTGCCAAGTGAGTAGCTCTGGGCAGGACTGACTGAACACGAAAGTCTTCGTGCTACTTGAAGACTGACAGCAATGGTGCAGCAGTAATATCTGATGGAAGCTAATTTCGTCAGTTGCCTGCTTGTGGACTTTAGCATTACAGCCCCAGAATTTATTTAAGTTGCAGTGTATAAGGCTGCATTCACATACACACGAGTACGGGTTACCTCTGAATTTCACTCGTATGAGTAGTTTTTGTGCAAGTCATGTTTTTATCTAATTCATAGAACGTAAACTACCTGTAAATAACAATAATATAATCTACAAAAACTGTGGCACATACTTGACGTCAGAACTGACATCATTGTAAAATTATTCATTGTTAGAGGTGCGCAGTTGGTAAAATTATTAGCGATGTGATGAAATATTGTTGTTTATTTGCGAAGCATTTCCTCGATTCGATTTAATTTAGTATGGCCGACATGCATTTAGTTATGTGCTTGTACAAGTGACCACGAACGTTCCACTCATACGAATGAAGCTTCTACAGGCTATAAACGGAAACCTGGACTCGTACTCGTACTCGTGTCTGTGTGAACACAGCTTAAGAAGTTATGTATTGTTTGCCGAATGCGTAGATATGGATGTTGACTGGTGACAAGCTGGAGACAGCAACGTGTATAGCTAAGAGTTCTCGGCTGGTTTCACGCACACAGGCAATCCACACCTTCAGGCCGGTGTCCGACCGAGCCGAGGCGCATCTTGAACTGAATGCATTCAGACGCAAGGGTGATGCAGCTCTTGTCATCACCGGCGAATCATTGGAGGCAAGTCACAAGATGTTCACTATGTACCTCTGACAATGTCTTGGAGCCATTTGAACACTCTTGGGGCCCGTCAGCTGATGGGGTCCACTCTCAAAATGCCAAGGGCATAGAAGTGAGAGGAGAACAAAGGAAATGTCCTCCTCCCCAGCTGAATATGGGAGCTGGGGGAGCGATGTATGCAGTATCTGTTTATAGGTTTCAGGTCATTTTGTTTCATATTATCCTTACATGCTTTCAGAGATGCTTTGCAGAGCTTCGAGAATCTCACTGCTCACTGTTGACTGGTGACAAGCTGGAGACAGCAACGTGTATAGCTAAGAGTTCTCGGCTGGTTTCACGCACACAGGCAATCTCACTTGATCTTTTTTATATTCATAGTTTCTGCCATCTGTTTTAGTGTAGTTAGATAGAGCTAATTTTACACCCTAGCTTTGTTGATGTAACGATTTACTATGGTGACATGAAATGGTTTTTTTTTGTGTCCTGGTGTACTGCTAAGTAACTACTGATGAACTTTTTTGACATAGCATCGTTGTTTGCCTTGTACATTACATTTGCTTTTAGTAATAGCAAAGTATCGTGCTTTTGTCTGTGCAGATCTGTTTGAAGTTCTATGAACATGAGTTTATGGAGCTAGCCTGTCAGTGTCCAGCTGTCGTCGTGTGTCGCTGCTCACCGACACAGAAGGCAGACATCGTCAACCTGATCAAAGCTCACACCGGCTTATGCACCTGTGCTATAGGTACAGTTCCATTGACTTGTGAGTGTTCTAGGTACATTTGTAGTTGTGTTTTACAGAAGTAGTTATTTGCCACTGCTTTTTAGTCCACCCGTAAGCGATAGCTTGCGGAGCGGGCTTATGTTTTAGCGCAGATGTTTTTTTTTCTCTCCACTCGCGAGATCTCTGAGATGCGTGGGCCGATTGGCGTGAAATTTTGCACAATGGTTGGTTTAAAATGTAATAAATTAGCGCTTATAACTTCAGAGTTAGGGGGTGTAGCCCGACAAAACTTTGGCTCTTGATGTGTCTCTATGTTGGGGTGTTAACGCAAGTACAAATTTTGGGGGCACCGCCCCCCTTAAAATTTGGGAGGGCAAAAAACGTTCAAAAATCGGTGCGATTTACGACAACTTTCG
>Ga0209367_1000345_pt1 | contig 42979 bp, 22 predicted proteins | sample WorMetLIZISLAND2_FD_187412 | JGI IMG/M metagenome (GOLD analysis project Ga0209367, IMG submission 187412) | Marine gutless worms symbiont microbial communities from Max Planck institute for Marine Microbiology, Germany - Olavius geniculatus... ... | reverse complement strand
ACCACCATTCGATGACATATAGTCTCATTAATAAGTGTGCCAAAAATTATTATAATCGGACATTCATTGTTCCAGTTATTGCAAAAAATGTAGTCACATGCTTTTTTTTGAGACACAGTGTATATTTGGTTAGTCTAGTGCTATGGTCATATGACCACATGGTTAAATTAAAATTAAATAAAATTCTCTTTATCTAAACTATAGTTGCAGGTATACTGCACCTACAGCATTAGGCATTAAACAAGAGGTTAAACAAACTATGGCCAACATTTTTATTCAACGTTTTTAAACGTTTTTAAATATTTTTTCCACGTTTAACGTTTTTTAACGTTTTATATTTTTCCCAAAATGTTTTTTACATTTATGGCTCTTACGAACAAGCCGCTGTACAGGAAAATTAAAGTTAAGTTAAACAGATTTTTATAGCATCGGAGGTGCAGTCGTAATACTGATTACTCACATGTGCAAAGGTAGCCAATAAAATGCATCATAACCACTGCAATATTTAGGAGACAAGAAGGCCAGCTGTTACTAGGATAGCCGACTGTACTGCATGGCAACATAGAATTTTGGGCAGCAAGGCAGTCAGGACCCTATTTTGGAAAAACAGGTGTCCATAGGGGGTCGATGAGAGTAATATTAGACTAGAAAGCAGTCAGAGCCCGCACACCTCCGCCAAGACAATGTTGTTCGCTAGGTGGCAGCACCATCTTCGGTTTTGCAGCGGTTTCCCTTATGCCCCATTGAAAGCAATGGTAATGAAAATTTCAAAGTGATCCAGAATCCAGGATTCCTTCCGGATCACTCCCAAAATTGAATCACTGGTAGTTTGTGCCATTCCTGACATACCCTCAAAATTTCAGAAAGATCCGTCCATAACTTTTTGAGTTATCTTGCTAACACACAGACAGACAAACAGACAAACAAAGTCTGGCAAAAAACATTACCTCCTTGATGGAGGTAATAAGGCATTGATAAGTTCCTATAGGTTGTCATTAGTTACCATGCTGCTGTCTGCAGTGGTTTAGTCGCAACCCAACCCAACGCAAAGTATTTGGGAAGGGGTCAGTACCCATATTTAGTGGGAAAAGGAGGGTCAACAATAAGGGCGTTAGGTAGGGCATTGGTAAATATCAATAGCCTCCTAATAGGCTAACAGTAAACATTCTGCTAATGCGGTTTGGCCGTAATGTGCAATGCAAATGTTAGGGTCTGAGCCCCTATGTGCCACTAACTAAAGCGGTTAAGCTGCTATTCACAATGCAATTACCCCTGGTTTGAAGCGGAGCGTAGAATCGCAGGGAGTTCAAATCGGTACCACACAGTAGCAGTTGGGCAGCCATATTTGCTTTTTAAACAGTTTTTCAGTAAGATGTATCATTTAGCCACAATACATACGTTACAGACGACAGACAGACAAATGACAAATGGACAAAATATGATGCCATAAGCACATCTGTTAGTATGATAATAATAAAAATACTTCTGTATTAACAATACATATACTTCTGTTAAGTTCTGTATTAACTGCAATAGTATCCGTAAGCCAGCATCATCATCGTCAGTATGAGCATCAGCAGCAGCAGCAGCATGACCAGTAATTGTTTGCACAATACTGTCTGCTCAAATTTCAGCCTTTCCACAAACACATCCAACCCCACCATGGTCAGCCACCTTGCCGTGGTGGTGGGGCTTTGCACCGATGACCCGAAAGATTTCTAAAATCTGGAGGCAAAGAGAGAACTAAGAGCTTGCCAAACTCGTGTAGGCAGATTGCTACACGTTACCAGGGGTCTTGTGCTGGTTTTGGCTTCACAGCCGACTACGGCTTTACAGCTGTCTTTTTCCGGCTTTACAGCCATCTATTTAGGGCTTCACAGCCGTCTACGGCTTTATAGCCACTACCTGTAACCTTGTGGTTACATTCGGGGATGTGCATTGGGCTGAGCTGATACGGCCTCAGCGCTGGGCAGGTGTAAGAGCCTGTCCACCCTGGAGATAAAATAAGGTAAGATAAACACATCCAAAAGAAAACCTGCAATAACTACTGATTTACAGCAATAGCAGCAGGCATAATGTATGCATATCACAAAGTTTATGTGCAAATTCTACTTAAATTACTACGTATATTTCTAAGCTCTAACAAATTCCACAGTCACTGGAGAAATGGCGAACAAGAAAACCCTCATTTACCGGCACTCTGTTTGACGCTGGGTTTAGCATCGAAGGACTTGGCAGCTTCGTTGGTGGGCTGCGCTTTGTTTGGATGTAGAAAACTGACCGATCTCTGGCTGGGAAATGGCACCGGCTTAGCAGCAGCGTTGTGCTGCACTGAACCTACACAAATATTTACTTATTATACGGTTGATACACTCGTTAATTCAAGCACAACAGTGAGGCATCGTGGGTGTATATACGCTAAGACCAGAGATGTGCGAATCCCGACATTTTAAGTCTGCGTCAGTATGCGAATTCTGACCAAGAATCCACATCTGCGTCCACAACAAGAAAGAAATATTGGATCCGCTGCCAGTCAGCATCCGCATTGAATAGGCCTACCACTACTAGTAAAACAACAACAAGAACAGCAACTACTACTACTACTACTATTACTAACTCTGTGAAAGACTTGGCTGTTCCTTGCTGCTGACAGGTTTCAATGCTGTGCCAGACGATGTTGCATCTTTCTTCCCTTTTGACAGCTGAGTGCCAGACCGTAGATCCACTATCTCTGTAGTCACGTTGCTCCGAGACACATACTGTGCAGCACAACAACAACTGCTACAAGGACAAACGTAATTTCATAAAAGGTGAAATCACTCCTTTGCATTCACTGGGTGGTTGCTGCAATTACCAGTTGCATGTTTTGTGGGTGCATTGGGTCAACCCCCAAATTTCCCCTTCTCTGGGGATCAACCCCATCTAACACAATGCACCTGCCCCAAATGATGGGCCAAATGGCATAGAAATCCATTGAATGGTTTAAGCAGTGGGCATGAATGTGACAGACAGACGACAGACAGACAGACAGACCGCGCTACAGAAACATATGTAGGAATAGGCGGAAACACTTGCACTGCTGGAGCAATTCCATCTGACAATAATAATAACAGTAACTATAACTATAAAAACTGCAGTAGAAAATAAAACAAAATCTTACGAAAAATGTCTGGACCCTGGTCAGGACCTGTAGTTCCATCAAAATCCAACTGACTGTTTCTTATGACATGCCCCACACCTCCGAAAATTGCAAATCATTTCTACTCAATGCTGTATGACATCACAAATAAAAAATACCATATCTAAAACAAACTCATACAAGTAAGTTGAGTACACTGTATCCCAAAAAACGTCCATATCTCTATATCTCTACAAACGCCCATATGTCTATATCTTTGCCAAATGTTAACCAATTTTCAAAATTCTTACACTGATACATTCTGCAAACAATTAGCAATAAAGTGATTATTGAATATCCTGCCACACATTACCCGTGTCGCTACACTACCTTGTGAAATACAAATGCAAGAAAAACTAGCAATTATAGACAGCAAGCGTGTTGGTGAACGAAATACACTTCCAGCCATAACGCAGTGAATGCTCTGACTATGCTAGACGTTGTTAGATCTGTTTCTTTGGATATCTGGCGTATTAAACGATATGTTTGTTTATGGCCTTTGTGATTTAGCAAACCTACCATTTCATCCGCAGTGATCACGTTCTCTTCAGTACGTGTATGCTTCAGTCTGCTGGTTTCGTGCCTTTGGTCGGTGCTGCATGTTTCCCAAATCTCTTCTATTAACATTCAGTTTATCTTCAAAAATTCCGCTAGTATTCTCCGGACTGTATTTTTTGAACAGGTACAGGTTCTTAATCAGAGCATTGTCCCCACTGCTAAATGGCACATTACATCACCAGTATATTGTCAGCGCATCAAAAATTATTATTTATGACAATATCATCTGTTTTGTTCATAAACATCAAAAATGTCTGCAACACTAAACATAATTTAATTTTTGTATGACAGTTGATAAAAATTGTTTCAGAAGATGCTTTTTTGGCATATATATTACAGTGATTATAGTGATTTTTGAAAATTTGTGTTTCACATGGTAGTGTGGCAACGCAGTTAAGGTGTGGTGGGATATTTAACAACCACTTAATTACTAATTGTCCACAGTATGTGCCAGTGAAAAAATTCTGAAAATCGGTTAATATTTGGCGAAGATGTGCAAAATGACAAAGTGGGACGTTTTTTTGAGACACAGTGTATATATACTGATACACAGACTTTAGAGTATTTTAGTCTAATATATCGATTCTCAAAACATTTAGAACACTTCTCATATGCTGAATGTGAAATGTAGCATTAAAAGCATACCGAGCTGAGTATTCGAGGACTTGTTGATACGGTTTGTCTGGGTTGTCTGTCAGCAGCAGATGGGGGATTCAGTTCATTCTCAACTGATCCATTCTTGAGGTCGTTCAAAGTCTGCTTCAAATGCTCCTTTGCCCTCATCTGCAGTTGTTCGTGCACCTTCTTCTCGGGGCAGTTGTAAACGCTCCTTGCCACCTGCACGATCAACATGCAAACTCATATGAAATAAACACCGACCGACACAAAAGTACATATTTTCATTTTCGTTTCAGTTATGAACTGAACGCTGTCCGTGCCAGACATCATCAACAATAGCAGCAACAGCTGCAATGACAACAAAGTCGCCATTCTGACTGCCACAGAAAACTAGGCTTTGAGGACTTGCGCACGCGCAGGCAGGTTTCAAAATGAGGTACCCTTCTAAAAAGTGTTTATTTATCCGCTGTTGTACTGTCTAGCGTGAAAATGGTTGCAAATAGGCACAGACATGCTGCTTATCATAACAAGCACTGGCGACAAAATTCTTAGAAATGTCAACATCGATGACCATGAACCCCAAAAATAGTAGTTTTAAGTGATTTTTTGGCAATTTGTGGCTGCAAAAAAGTGAATTGTGATGAAATGGATGGAGACAGACCAAGATTACCTGCGAACAGGAACTGCCATGGGCTCTCGCACATCTCATGAGCATTAGCTCAAATTTCTTGTAACTTGTTTAGGCTGTCAACTTCTCTGGATATATTTTCGCCAAATTAGGCCAGATTCCCAATGAAAATCAGCAGAAAACTGCTGTTCTACATAACAGTAATAACATCTTAGTACCATAATTCTAGTAAGATTTCTAAAATAAATTCAGACAACAATAAACTCCAAAATCTACAAAAACAGGAGTTGTGGTATGTTTTGTTTCGTTACTGGTATTATTTCACTAAATGCAACAATAAGGAAAAAATATGTCAGCTGACAGCACATATAAAGACTACATGAGCGTTCGTGCCCTCAGCATGAGACACGTTTATTTTATTCTTCAGTAGACACAGTGAAGTATTCTGTACCTTAAGTCTGTTCTGACTGTGCACATGATAATACGCCTTCAGGCTACTTTCTTCGGCTACATTCCGACTCACAGAAATAGGCTGTCGGCCGCCACTAGGGGCTGACTTGATAGGGTTAACGTACTTAGGATCATAGTTAACATTCATCAGGCATTGTCTCATAACGAGTCACTAACAGCGCACTATATCACTTCAACGACGTTGCTGCGAAAAATGTTTCTGTTTCTGTATATCTTCTTCCTGCAACAAATATTCACACAACAGTTATTTTTTTTACAAAATATGTTTTCTGCATGTTTTCTGTTTTCAGTACTGCATTTAAATTGTATAACATGATACTGCTAGCAGTGGTATTTTTTCAAAAGGCCACCTAATTACATGCCATATCTACGTCATAAATCACTGAAGTCTTAGAAAAAAGACTCTCATTGTCTGCAAATTTACCAAATACTGTGCAGTATGTACCAGACCTGAGGCTCTGCCATTTAACTGGAGAAAAATAGTCAAACAAGCCAAGTCAGGCGGTATCAGTCCAAAAAATCAATGGGCTGCTAACTCAGATTAGCCATCCCATATGAGTGAGTAAGTATAAGTACTTATATCCAGCGCAGTTAAGTAAAAAAAAGTCACAATGCACTGCAGCCTAAACGAACAGATACGCCTGAAGTAGCCGCCTATAATGTTCAAAAGTAATGTCTTTCCATCGGATTTCAATTTGCAGGCTGTTCCATAGCCACACGGTCCAGCTGCTGTGAAGTTCCTGTCACCGATCTGTGACTCTGTCCGCGGCACGGTACATGTGTGAACGTTCAATGATTTGATGTGCCGACGTCCCACCTTAGTAACGAGCCGAGAGTCCTCTGACAGGTACGACGAAGCGAAGCCAGCACCGCTAACCTGAAATCAATTCTTTGTTTCATATGCAGCCAATACAAAGCTGTCTCAGCACTGGAGTGATGTGGTCACATCGACAAGCTCCAGTGACGAGTCGTGCTGCCGCGTTCTGTACCCACTGCAGCCGTTGGATCAGACTGCTAGAGATGCCATACAGCAGTGCGTTACAGTAGTCGATCTAGTTGGCATGACATGAATGACTGAATCAGTGTCTTCTTGGCATTGTCTGACAATGAATGCGCAATCGTTCGTAGCCGACGCAGCTGGTAGTAGGCCGAACGACAGAAGCAGTGACGTGATCACATATTGTTAAGCCACTGTCAATGACCACTTTCAGGTCACGTGCTGAGTCAACAATCCTGACGGATGTTGACAGGACTGGAACGTCTTGAATGTTCAGCTTGAGCAATGCGTATACCGGATTTAGGTAAAAGTGCAGTATAAAGTTTCCATGTGAAATGGCACTACAGGTGTAGTACGTCACAAGTACATCTCAGAAAAAATTTCAAAACCGACCTCTTTTTCCTGTCATAAACCGCTGAACTTACCATTTACAACGACATTAACAACGACATAAACAACCCTGAACCCACAATATTTATTTTTAACTGTGACGCGACCCAGTTATTACTATTGTACTAACGTATTGTATTGTATTAACGTAACATAACTTTGCTTGCTCTATAATCTTTCACATATTCGAAAAAAATAAAATCAAGAATAAAATCCAACATAAGTCAAAATAAAATTTTAAAAATTTAAACAAAAATAAAATAAATTTGAAATAAAAATAAAATTCAAAAATAAAATGAAAAAACATTTTAAAATCAAAGGAAAATATAGTTCAAAATAAAATTCAAAAATAAAATAAAATAACAAAAAATTAAAGAAAATACAGTTTAAAATCAAAACCAAAAAAATAGAATAAATATTCTGCGTTGTTTACATCGTTATGTACTTCGTTGAAGACGGTTACTTCAGCTGTTTATGACAGGAAAAGAAATTGGTATTTTAAACATATGCGAAATGAATTGACATGCGTGGTATTTTTTCTGAAACGTACTCCTGACGTACTACACGGCTAGTGTCATTTCACGTGGAAACTTTATACTGCACTAGTACCCAGATTTATAATAGCTTTTCGACTGTGGCCTGTTTGCACGAGTGTTCTGCAGCACCTCACACAATGTATGTAAAGGAATGAAAAGCAAGCAAGTACAGAAAGAGTACGATCTTCCGTACGCCCAGCAATACCTGACTGTTGTACGTATACATGAACATTGCGCATTACATTCCAGCGTATTAACGAACTCCCAGCTATATCACAACTTTCCGGTACTATCGCCACAATTCGCAGATCTATTGTTGTTTACCCATCGTAGCTAGGTAATATGACCCCATAATTGGGTCATGTCGGGTGAAAGGTCAGCCGCAATTAGTTGACAGCTTCGCAGCTAAATGCTGCATAATCGATTTAATATGCTTATTTTATGTTCCATCTTTGCAAGTACGCTGTTATACATACCACGTATGCATGCATTTTAAAGAACAATTACAGAAATTTATCACGTTTCCACGCTACTGTGACAATCTAATGCAGCACTCTCATGTCTCATCTTTGATTTTGGATCAACGTATTGATTAGAATCAAAAATAGCTCATTATCAGTGTCGCAAAGAATATAATCATCAACCACTTTGGGGTACGGTAAGTCAGTCTCCAGCCCCAAACAACAGCTCTGAGTGAAGTAGTACCGTGACCCAGTTTTGGCGCAGGGGCTTGCTTTTTGCTTCGCGTATGTAAACCTTCCCAGCATCCATCGCTCTAGGCATATACGCCATGTTAGGCGATGGCGACTAATAGATGTAAGATGTGCTGGAGTTGTCGACGTTTTCTGCATAATTATCGCGTCTTTTTGCGTTCGAATTAGATTGGAGTGACTTGGCGGAACACTGCTACAGCTACTGGGCGCAGTATTTTGTAGTATACTAGCAGATTTTTGATTGACAAGGAACGAAGTGAAGACTATACGGGAACACGACGAATTAGGTCACTAGTTCAGTTAGCATTCGCCAGAGGGTCATTGGCGCCACTGTGGTCAGTTTCTCGACAGAGGGCGCTAGCGAAGACGCGATTTGGCGCCAGCGTTTGGCGCTTGTACGACGACGACGACGACGATGAGCGCGAAAGTTGACATCGCTACTGATCAGGGACGTTCGTTATTTGCAAATTCCGGCTGTCGAAGTTCCAGTGCAATTATTCAGGGCGACCGCCGCAGTCCTTCAGTTTCTTTAGACCAACGCCTATCAGTTAATGCGCCTGATGACGCAGAATGGGAGAAGTCGCCGATTGCGCCTGAAACTCAGAAGCAGGTCTATCCGAAACGGCATTACAGTTTTTCTGGTGATGAAAAGCTCACAGCTGGAAAACAGCGCCGCTACAGCGACAAATTACCAGGGGGTGGTGCAGTGGCGTTAAGCAGCCGGCGGCGTGGAGGCAGAATGGGTCGATATTACCCAGCCGAAAGATTGCGAGAACGCATTGTGCTGCCGACCCGATTTCTGTTAGGTGGAAACATCACTGACCCGCTTAACTTAAACAGTCTGTGTGATGATGAAGTAAACCGGTCGATGAATCAAACTACACCCATCTCCTCGCCAGTTCCGATACCTGTGCATCGGATGGAAGTTAAGGTTCTGGTGCCTGCAAATAGTGCCGATCCGTTGAATTTGAATGCCGAAGACGGTGATAATTCTTCCGATGTTAAGGCCAAATCTTTTACTAAGTCATCCGTCTTTCGGAAACGACGGAAAAGGAATCGACGGAAGAAGCGTAACATTGTGCCCGAGGTTCAGCAGCAATCATCTGAGCAAGTGAACCTAGAAAGCACACATCCAAAGCTGGACATTGACGTGGAGTTTGACAAATCGACTGATGATACAGTTGCAGAGTCTTCAGCCAGACACAGAAGGGTTATTGATCACATTGTGTCGCCAGTCATACCTCAGAAGACTTCGAAGTGGTCCAAGAGACGGCGTACTGCCAGTGAGAGTCGAGCCGAAACAGTTGCTGAATATAAGCTCAGAGAAACAGCTGACGGACTAAGAGTGGAAACGAAGGCTCGTATACGACACAAAAGCCGTCAGTTGTCCGGACATCTCGTTGGTCCACATTTTCCACTGCGCTTTCGAGCAAATGACCGGAAATTTTCACATGGAAATTATTCAGGCAATGGAACTATACTTGGCGACTGTAAGGACGATCGACTTGCTTACTTCTCAAAAGAGATGTTTTCTGGAAAGGATGTGCTTGACATTGGATGTGGGGTTGGTCACGTGTTGCTGTGCATTGGACGTGACTTTGGGGCACACCGTGTAGTGGGTTTGGACATCAATCCTAAAGTTGTTGAGACTGCATTGAAGAACAAACTGCATTTTGCCAGTGCCATGTTACCAGATGTTGCACGATTTCCAGTTTCAGTAAGGCAGCGTCTTGGACCCCTTGTTGCGCCTCAGCTGCTGTCATCAGACAAGTTTCCTCACAATGTGGCATTTTTATTGGTATGATAATCTGTCAAATTGTTTAGTAAATTTTCATAAGACTTGCGTTTCTGGACAGCAGTTGCCAGTCAGTCCTAGAAGTGTGTTTAAGTTGAATGAATTGTCATACATCATGTCTTGTTGTGTAATTCTTGTCTGCGGTTAATTTCTGCCAAGTTTTATTTTGTCGCAGTTGTTCTGAGGGCTGTTTTTTTCTGTGTTGTCAGGCTGACTATGTACCAAGGTCAGAAGAGCAAGTGCAGCAGCAGTCTGAAGAGTATGATGTGATCCTTGGTCTGCGCATTACAAAATGGATTCATCTCAACTATGGAGACGTCGGGCTAAAACAATCATTCCGTCGGATGTACAAGCAGCTTCGACCTGGGGGCTCGCTGGTGCTTGAAATGCAGCCGTGGAAGTCGTGCCGCAAGAAGAAGAAGCTGACGGTTTGTTCCCTTTGCAGTGAAAAACATTTTAAAATTAACAGCATATGCTGTGTAAGCCGAATATTACATATTTGTGTAATGTGTATGTTAAATGTACATTTTAATAGAAATAGAAAGACATTTTAATAGAAGTTATGCTGTAGTATGAAAAATAGTAAGTTGAACATGTTGTGGTGTTGAGGTATGATTGAGAAGTGTATTGGGACATTTAACACAGTATCAAAGATATCTTTCATGCTGATGATAAAGTTATGGTATTCAGTCCATACTGTGCATTTATCAGTTTTTTATGACACCCTTCATGCACTGCACCGAAGAAAGTTTCCAGATTGCATTTGTCACTTATGAGTTATTCTTTATTTGGTCTGTTATTAGGTACTCTAGTTTTTAGCCTTTTGCTTTTTGATCTGTTGTGTCAGTTCTTGCAGGATTACGCCCAAGCTTTTTCAGATTATTTTGGCATCTGATAGTGCACATTAGTTTCGTTAATTGGAAGTTGTTGGTATTTTGTTTTGTTGTTCAGGAGCGTATATTCCAGACATACCGCAGCATCGAGTTTCATCCAGACATGTTTGCCGACTACCTGATGTCCCGAGAAGTTGGATTCACGTCATGTGAACGTCTTCAGTCACAATCACAGCAGTGCATTGGTAACTGACACCTGAATAGGATTTAACAGTAACTTCAATGTATACTGATCACAATCAGCAAACATGTAGTATAATGTCATTGGTGTTACAAATGTATAGTAAATGTGGTTGCCAGTTGAGCAGTTCGGGATTTCCATTGTTGTAAATTTTCTGCTGAAATAATAGGACAGGACATAATGCATCTGAGGTTGCTTGTATTTATAGATATTGGATCAGTTAGTCAGTATTGATGTTTTTCTTATTGGTAGTTTGGTAATGGTAGTAAAGATTGTGGCATTTACTGCACACAGTTTGTGAAGATGTGCCAAAAACCAACCCAGATGGTTTATATTATACACACTTGGCCATTTCTGTATTGAAGTTCTTTTCACAGAATGCTGAATTGAAATAGAAGTAGAAATAGTCAATAATTCTGCCACTGCCAGTTTTCATTCAACTTTTTACTAAAGGTTGTTCAGCTAGTTGCCTCATTCTCTACTGCTATAAATCAGATTATCTGCTCAGAATGGCTTTCCAACCATCAGACAGTAACATTGAAGTAACACACCGGTGTAATCTCGGTACAGATTTTGAAATAGGCTGATATTTTATTGACAGTACATAACGCTGAAATCTGATTTTGATCATGCAAAAATTGTACCGTAGTAAGAACTGTGATGGCAAGTTCTGATGGCTGTTATGTGTAGCTCTGAAGCAGCCGTTGTATGCGTTCAAGAAGCCATTGCATAATGCATCAGCTTCATCCATATTGCATCCACTAAGTGCAAACCAGTCCCTTGCTAGTGTCCGCTCAACAACGTTATCAATGGCGGCGATGTGTTCGGCACATGGTACTCCGGACCGTACGTCCTCGTGCTGCTGGCTGACTCCTAAGTTTGAGGTCGGGTCGACAAGTTGTTCTACGACACCATGTTCCACACCTCGCTGTCAGAACACGCCAAACGCAGCAGACGATGGTACCAACGTTGCTTCCCCATGCAGCTCTGCATCTTCGTCGTCGTCATCATCATCATCATCATCAGGCAGCCGTGATCGGCTTCAGACTTCACTGACGGAAAATGGTAGCGCACCAGCTTGCGTAGAAACATCGTCTATAGCTGATGTGCAGTTGTGTACAGAGTGCGGTAGACTGCGGACGTCTGTCGATGGTGTGACCGTTTCTTCCTCTGATGACCCTTTGCCATCTATGCATCCAGACACTGCTTACCGTACGTGTCCCATGCATGTTACAGCCGACACCGAACGATTGCACACTCCTTCTCCCAGCTAGGAACTAACGTGCCAAGATTTGCTTAGCTTCTGGCCTAGAAACAGTTCCTATGCTTTCACTTTTCGCACAGTCCCTGAATAAGCCTGCATCCCTACAAGTGATTTGTTTTGTAAGTTGTACATTACTTACGTTTTTGCTAGCTGTAACCAAAAGTGAAGCAACATTTTAGGCCTTACTTAGAAGGTGGTAATCACTTGTCTGGAAATATCAATGTATTTGACAGCTGTCATAGTAATGTGAGGAAAGAAATCTTGCCATGGAAGACTGTTTGTTATTAGTTTCACATTTAAGGGCAACACAGTTGCTTGGCAGCATCATTGTGGAACATTATTTTTGCTGGTGCATGTTGCAATTCAGTGCATTTATTTGCATAATTACTGCACTGCTGTTGCTGTTAATATATAAATTGTTTTGTACCTGAGTATGCGTGATACCAGTACACGTGGTGCGAAAAATCCGCTGTGGTCACCTTGCAAGAACCGCATGTTCAAAACAGTTAGTATTTTTTCCACCAGTGTTTTATCTACAGACCCTCACTTCATAAAATATCATGATCCTGCACCAGAAACAAGCCCTTGTTTTACCATGATATGTTCCTACAAAATTTCTTGCATTTTACTTTCAAATTCACTAAAAACGTATTAAATATTGTGCCACAGATGAATTGCCTATGTTTATTGTCAATCTGTGCAGCTCTGTTAATCCGCTGATCCAGGTAGATTGAACGTTGCTGGCAGCAGCATGAGCATTCTTGTTCTGTTAATATTATTGTTGGCATGTTTAAGTAGCACAGAATGTAAATATTGCCAGTGGTAGCCAAATATTGTTATTTTATGCAGGATTGTTTCAGCAGTATTTGTAGTAAAATATTGCAGAAAGTTTACTGCAGCTTGTTGAACGTTGATGAGTGTTGAGAAGCCTTCTGGATGGTTAACAAGCTTAACTATGTAACATTTTAACAAGGCAACAATTGCACTATACTGTGAACTACCCAGTGTGACCACTTGTCTTGAAAACAGGGAAATTTGGGGGATTTCCGTCAAAATCAGAAATATCTGGGAAAAATCTTGTCGGGGAAAAATGGCCAAAAACTCATAAAAATTGCATCAACAGGCTTTTTGGTATCACTCACTTAGTACTATTTGCCAATTAATTTATGCTGTTTATTGCTGAATTTTGCTTACTTTTTTAGTTTTTCAATATTCATATGTACGTTAGACAGTACTAGGTTTAGGCTATAGTTGAGTTAAAAGTGGTCAGGACTAAGGAGTGCCGTAAATTGTCAGTGGATTTCATTTAGTGTTTGGAGAGTGGTCACCCCGACTACATCACACAAAGATAATGGTCCGAAAAGATGCCAAAGAATAGAGTTAATAAAGAATAAAATCTGAAGTAAACTGCTGTGTTTAGCATAACTGAAACTACAGGGTGGGCCAAAAACACTGGCACAACGTTTTTATACTCACATCAAATATTAAGCAATTTTTGAAATTCTATCACTGTCAGAATGAGGAGAAAATTTGTAGTAACATTGTTACAAAAGATCGCACCACACCTCAAGTGTGTAGCTACACTATCTAGTGAAATAAGAGTGTTTTAAAAAGCAATTGACACAACAAGGTGATATTTGTGACAACTCATTGTAGGAAATAACAACATTGAACAATATGTTTATTGTTTGAGTTATTGTTCAAAGTAACTACAATGTCTCGCAGTTTTGGCATCAAATGTTTAATGTGTCTGCCTTGCTGCTGGACGATGCACTCAAGCCAGTGATGCCGCTAGCCAACGGCGCGATCAACCAAACGCTGTGAAAGTTTGCCCCACTCAGTGACAATTGCCTGCTTCAGCTGGCTGATAGATGTGAATTGTTGACGTCGATAGACCATCCACTGAAGGGCCCCAAACAGTATAATCGATTGGATTTAACTTAAGTCCAGGCTGTTTGGGGGCCACAGGTCAGGCTCGATCAACGTTGATCACGCAATTGGCCAGTGTTGTCGCCAACTTCAAGGTGATATCTGACATTTCACAAAGTAGTGTAGCGACAAATGAGGTGTGGTGGGATCTCTAGTAACAGTTTTGCTACACATTTTCTTCTCATTCCAACAGTGAAGGAATTTTGCAAATCGGTTAACATTTGATGAAGTTATTGGCATATAAAAACATTGTGCCAGTTTTTTTGGCCCACCCTGTAGATTTTACAATCTTGAGTTAGTAACATAATGATAACAAACTTAAAAATTTACCTGCCAAACTGCTGAAGGACAAGTTCTCTTCCACCAGGGAGGGGTGTACAGGTTTAGTGACAGTAATGCTAGGGTCTGCCGGGATTCTTGGTCTGTTTTCGAGTTCTTGTTCTTGGGATTTTGGTCTTGTTTGTCACTGGTGACAATTGAAATTAGACTGCATAGCTGGCAGAAAACAGTTTAAATTGTTGTTTTGACTGGAGGCAAATGTGGTACAATAATGTCAGATCTGGCCAAAAAAATCTGATGGTAAATATTTAACCATTTATGTAAACTGCATTTTGCATAGTGGGCTTGCAGAAAAAATACAGACAACTGATAAAACTACTAACATATGAAAAAACATATACCGGTATAGCACAAAACGTGGATCTGTGAAACAAAATGATGTACATTGTACAATTCCAGCATCTTAATGCCACGTGTATCTGAATGACAATAACAATAATATAGCAATGATTTCCATTAGAAAGTTAACCTAGCTTTAAAATTTCCAATCATATGCACAGCCATCAGAGACTAATTAACTACCAGTACCATACTTAAGTCTATGCAAAAAAATCCCTGAAACTGAAAATACAACACAAAAGTTACTTGTCTGCTGCGTAATGAGTGAGTGAGTGAGTGAGTAGGGTTTAACGTCCCACCCGACACAGTATAGGTCATTTCGGGGACGGCCTTTCCAGGCAATGCACACATGTAAACACACAAAGACACAATGAAGCATAAAATTTAACTTTTGCGGAAAAAATATAAGGAACACCTGAAACACAAAATATCAATGCTAATCTAAATGAAACCTAAGCGTAACAAGCCACATCAAAGCACATCACTGATTCTCCACTGCAGTATCACTGTTAGAAGCATTCTTCTACAGCACACCCCATTTCCATGGCATTACCACGTTTCATGTATCTGTTACTGCATTATTACCTAGTGTCTATTGCTGCCAGTACCCTCTAACTCCAGATAGACCGGATCCTTGAAGGAGAATTGTTTCGAAAGAATCCAAAGTAAATCCACCGACTATTCAAAAATGACGACAAGCTTTCAGCAAGAACTACAATAAACTACACAAACACTCCCAGTATAATCATGTAAAAACTACAACCGACAAACCAAGCTAACTACTCAACGGAACGGCTCACTGATAAAATGCATGCAACAGAAATACCAGCATACACAAAGACTTAATATGACTGGGTGATCTATGACAATAGAGATTGGAAACTAGGCAGAGGGGGTGCTCTGGAAATATACAGTAGGATTTTATCAAGGAATTCAAGAAGAGAGTGAGTGAGTGAGTAGTTTCTTAATGGCACATCAGCACAAAATAGGCCATTCAGTGCCATACGTGGTTAAAATTAGTTAAAAGCAGTTAATATATGTATTAAAAGCAAAGTTAAAATACTTGTTAAGATCAAGGCTATTAAGCAAATGTAAAAACAACATTATATACAATTGTAAAAGCCGATATCTTTAACACAAGCGATGATGTTGCGAGATGCAACATTTTCAAAAACATCCTTGAGTGTGTCCACTCCAAAATATATAATCTCTGACAGTAGGATTGTGTCAAGGAATCCAAGAAGAGACATGGCCTTTCACAAAATGATGCCAAGGTTAGGAATCAATGAAGAACAATGGAAAATAACAATAAAAGGGCCAACCCCATATATACGTGGAAAAGGCCATTAAAACAATAGGTGTGTGCTTACAGCATACAACTCTCAGCAGCCGTAAAACAATAAACAACAAATTCGAAAGCTGCCACATCAATAAATTACAGAAAAAAAGCATCGTAACATTTTAACCAACTAACAAGTACCTGCCGTCAAAAGTAAGAGTAAACAATATCAGCAAAACAACCTTATAAACCAACCAAAGTGATATCACTAATACACTGTTGAGTTTATAACGCTAACGTTTCTCGACAATATGCGATGGAAGTTGACATACATACACACAATGCAATGCATTATGCTATATCAATTTAACACATTCCACAATGTTCGATAATGACACCAGAAAATGAGAGTCAGAAATGTCATGCAAGGGCATTTATCCCATCCCCCTGAGCTGTTAGAACAAGTTCCCCATCACTCCCCTTTCTTTCCCTTTTCTTTTTCTTGTCCCTTTCCTGGGGGTACTCCCCCAAATCCCACTAGCGAGCCTGGGGTGTGCTATAATGTCTCTCAGGTGAAGACAAATGCTGTCGACTTTGAGACATTCTGGGACTGAAGAAGATGAGAGACAAAGTACAGAGGCCAAGTTATAACGACATTTTCTAACGACATTGTTTTAAATTACACCAACTAAACCCCCACCTCTTCCCCCAATGGCAGAACAATCATCCCCCTACTTATATAGTGAAGCATTTGCCATGAGGTTTATGTGGTGACGTCACGTGAGCCATTCAGCTAGTGGGGAGTTCGAGAAGATTGTCAAGGGCATCGAGTACAAGCCACGGCGTGTGATGAGAGATGATTTTTGTGCTGACGACAATACGACGAAACTCCTCCGTGCTGCATCTGTAGTAGCGGCTTGAATACAGTGATGATATGCCGACAGCAACACACGATGCCCTAAGCACACGCAGCAAGCACTACATGCAACTAGCGGTTGCAATCCCGGGATCCTGAATCCCAATTCGAAGATTTCGGGATTATGAAAAAACGCTAAAATAGTACTTTGTTGAGTGCTGGATAATAAAATAACAACTTCAGATGTGTCATGAAATTTAGATTGCTTGCTGTGCACTGTAAGTTGCATTTTGACAGTCACAGTCACTCCCTACACCTATCAGTAGGAGCCTACTGCATCCTTTGCATGAAGTAAGTCTAGTAGAGATACTACAGTGATACTATGTAATGACCAATCTATAAGCCTAATCATAAAAACCGGATCCCCGGATTACAAATTTCTTAATCCCGGATCCCAGGATTGAACAAGAAAAGCCCTGCTAACGCAAACAGGAATGCACAACAGCGGTGCATGTTTGAAAGCTCAGTAGAACAAAATCAGTTGCCAGAGGGTGCCAGACGACCGGTGGCTAATTTTCTATAGTGTTTTACTTGTACTCACCAGAGGGCGTGACCTGTCTAGCTCAGCCAATGCCGTATCAGCTGAAAATCACAAATTTTCCCACCCCTTGCCCCCTCTATAAGTATGCTTCAGCAAACATGTTTGATACTGCAAAGCATACTTAAGGCATACATGAAGCACACTTAGAGCAAGCTTAGAGCAGACTTGGAGCAAACTTAGAGCACACATCGTGCACTCTTAGAGATGGCTTGATAACGGTGTATATTGTATACGTGTGCTTCGTGTATGCTTCCTCGTGTAAACGGGGTATAATGGTTCTTACTGGTGCGGAGTGGTTTCGGTGATCTGCAAGATGTAGCCTGGCAGATACAAGTCACTCTGTTTGCTGTGTTCCTGCTGTACACTGTCGATCGTTGCTTGAATCTTGTTCTACAGAACAACAATGGATGAATAAATGAACGCATCTGTAAGGCGTGTAAAATATGCGGTAGTGTCTACAATCCGAGAGTTTGATGATCCGAACATGCATTTTTCACTAACCCTGATACTAAACCAATCCTAACTCTAGTTGAGAGAAAATGGAGTCAACACCTGTAGAGATGTGTAGAAAAAAACATTGAAACTTTTGGACTATTTAACCTTCAGATTATCAAGCTGCACCTGAAATTCGCTGGCAGTTTCCAGTCATTTTCCCAGCACTCTTCCTCGTGGTATGGGTACCTATGTAAGTTGCTTCAGATAATAACAGAAAGTCATATATCAACTCACATGACCTTGACAAGTTGTCAGTCATTACAATGTTATAAGTTTCAGTATTAGAGCATAATTGCTAACAATTGCACAACATTACCAAAACTACAACAAGAAAAAATATTCACATAATGAATTTTGAGTTTAAGGCTATTCCCGGTAAACCAAAAATAATTATAATGTTTTGTAACACAAAAGTTGAAAATGTTAAGGCAAAAAGTTACAATGCCCCTGAAATCAATTGACACACTGGGGCTGTACAAATTAGTTCATTATTATTATTATAACTGGGCTATTTTTGTGGCTTTTATGTGGAAAAACCATTCTAAGTAATAGTGACCACATGATCACAGCTTCAAGACAACAGCTAGTTTCTCCCATTATAACAGTCCAACAGTCCAAGAATACAATGCCTTATTTACAGTGTTATTCCAGTTCTCAAAATCATTTCAGTTTCAGTCTGAATAAAGCTTTTTAGAAATCATTTCAGTTCACTTTCAGTATCAGTATCAGTATCTGTTTCATTTCAGTTACAGTTTTTTATCAACTCAACTGACAATTTAACTATCAAACAACATCAAGTTCATTAAGTGAAACTGCTAGCCTGCTAGCAGTAAATTCATCAACTATCCAAAATTTTCATTTTCCAGGATGTTCCAGGGACTGGAAAATCAAGGGAAAAAATCAAGACTTGTCATGACTTTTCAAGAAACGTAGAAAACCTGTTAAATGCACGAACACCCATTCACGATAGCTGAGTCATGCGTTTGACTCCTACCCATTCAACTATCATGTAACAACTCTGGGCAAGTTGTTTGCACACATGTGCCTCTGTCACCAAGCAGGATAATTCTGCACTGGCCTGTTGAACAGGTAAAGGCAATATATCGGAGAGACATGACATGGCCTATACCATCCATATAACTGAGCTGTGTCTACAGTTTGCTGCCAGCTCAGAGCAGCAAATGGAGATGAGCATTGACCCTGCGGTCGCAGAGCCGTGAGGTTGTGATGCTAGAATTGGGTTGAAAAATGGCAAAAGCTGGAAACTGCCACTGGTGTCAGTAAATAAGTTAATAAGTGAAGCATGCTGAAAAAATTTTAGGCAAAGACCACCAATCATTTCAGTATCAGTTTTCAAAATCATTTCTATTACAGTTTCAGTACATTTTTTCTGTGATCATTTCTACAACTATTGACAAGAAATCTGAGCTAATGCTCATAAGACGCTCAAGAGCCTATAGCAGCTCCTGTTTGCAGGTATTTCGTTGCAATTCACTATTTTGCAGTCAAAAATAACCAAAAAAAATCACTAAAAACCCGTATTTTAGGGTACAAGGTCATCCAAGGTCATCGATGTTAAAATTCCTAAGAAGCTCGTCGACAATGCTTGGTATGATAAGCAGATGTCTGTGCCTATCTGCAACCATTTTCACGTTAGACAAGCCAACAGCGAATAAATAACCACTTTTTAGAGGGATACCCCTCTTTGACACTCGCGTGCGCAGGCCGCCTTGAACCTACAGAGTCCGGACTTGGATTGCTAAAATCTGCATTCAGTGCCAAAGATTTCATATGCAGGTTGTCTTGGTCTATCTCCAGCCATTTTGGCGCAATTCACTCTTGAAATGCGTGTCGCAGCCCGAAATCACGAAAAATTCACTAAAACCCCCTATTTTCGGGGTTCAAGGTCATTCAAGGTCATCAATGTTGACATTCCTAAGAAGCTCGTCGCCAGTGCTTGTTATGATAAGCAGCATTTCTGTGCCTATCTGCAACCATTTTCACGTTAGACGAGCCAATAACGGTAGAATAACGCCTTTTTAAGAGAGGTGCCCTCTTTCTCCCTCTCGTTCGTGGGGACCCCTTCACCCAGTGGCATGAAATACGCGCTATATAATATGCTAGCTCTCGCACGTAAAAAATCATTTCAGTATTAGTTTTGGTATGAGTTTTACTGAATCAGTTCGAGTTTCAGTTACTGGAACATCACTGCTTATTTATTTTTCATTACTGAGTATTGGCAAATAATAAATAATACTATGCAGTGAAAATATGCCAAAAAATATCTCTATATGTTCTCTCTTTGCAACACAGACTAACTTGGACACCAACTCCAGAGAAGCAAGCCGTTGCAACAAAACCATAAACCAAACACATGAGCAGTAGTTGTTAACTCGTAGCAGCAGTGGTAGTAGACGAGTAGCAGTAGTAGTAACAGTAGTAGTAGTAGTAGTATCAATTGGTAGCAGAGTATGGCCTTCATTTCCATGTTCCATGTTCCATTGCGGGGCAGGGAAGCCAGTGCCACCCAGTAGGCTTAGGCCGCCATGTGGGCCCATCAGCCATCCCCAGAAAGTTCCCAGCAATTATACCGGGTACTGAAAATCATGGTGGCAATAGCAAAGATCACAACGGCCTTTAGTAGTAGTAGTAGTTGTTGTTGTAGTTGTTGTTACCTGATAGCAGAGTACCGCCTGCTTGGCGTTTTCGCTGCACTCCCAGCTGGGCCGAGTAGTCTGTGAGTAGTTAGCAAATCTCAGTGACAATGAAAGAGACAACACGTTTGAGATCCAGCGCAGAAACGTTCCACCGATTATCACGTGCTGACCAGTCACAACGCATCACACTCGGCTAATAACTACAGCTCACATGGACCTCGTGGTCTTGCCATTACTTGTCAATACATCATCATCGTCATCATATATTCGTCTAATAAAATGTTTACCAGCACAACCGCTAACAACATGAGCATGGAAAGTACATTTTCAAACAATAGACTATACAAACATTTACAAAATAAACGTCTCGTCATCATCAACGTCCTATAACCTTAAAATTAGTATTAGCCTAATTAAATCAGTACTATCGCTCATAAGATAATTTATGCCTATCAGTTCAGTTTATGGTTGCAGATCATACATAGTTAGTATAAGTATGTGTATAGTATTCAGATGAGAAAGTCACTATCATTTATAAACTTAGTTAAAAAGAACACAAATACAGATACAAATAATTGTCAATGATAAAAAACCAGGTGTAGATAATAAAACTTTATCCCTTATTCATGGGTGTGTCGAAGAATAGATATTTCAGCACTAGGACATTTCCTCAAACAGATGTTTTCTTGTTAAGTCAAAAGTGGACATTTCCCCGCCTGCTATCAGGTTTCAAGTCAACTGAAGGTTTTGCCGTCTTAAAACTTGACTCAGTGGCAGTAGCAAATGTATGTGACAGTTTGGGTAAGATGGAGACAAAGTTTAGTCCCTCTGCATTGGAGTCTGGCAGCTGAAGTCATATTGCTCCATAGACTTAATGAGCGTGTTGGCAAGTTCTGAGACATCATGTCAGCGAAATGCCAAGAGGAACAGTGCGACGCAATGGCAACACTGCACAACTAAACCCATGGACCCCACTCAGCGACTTGTTTCCCGGAACTCCTATTTTGTCCCCTTTCTTATCATATTCCTGGCTACACCCCTGTTGCTATCTCTATCAAAACAAATGACAACTGCATACACTGGAATTCTAAACAATCTCTGCATACGATATATCGAAAATATAAACCAAAAAATATTTTTTAAATAAGCACACTTAGCACAGAGCATGCAAGAGACCTTTGGCATGTCACAGTTGTGAAGAGTTGTTAGAAGTCGGATCTTGAGATCAAAGGCTGAAGAGATTGAGAGACGAGGAACGATATCATCACCAAGGAACACCGACAAGACAAAGTCCTCACAGTACTGAGCACCTGCCAAACTGACAGCACAGACACACTGTGTCTTCACATAACACTATGTCTTCACATAACACGAACAGTGAGTGAGTGAGCGAGTAGGGTTTAACGTCCCGCCTGACACAGTATAGGTCATTTCGGAGATGGCCTTTGCAGGCAAAATTGCACATACACATAAATAACGAAACAAAAATTTAACCTTTACGGAAAGTTTAACCTTTATGAAAAACAAAACACAAAAAATGACCTAAACCTAAAACTGTAAGAACTGCCGATTATAATTGCACATATGTATCGATCATGGCATTTCTAATAATCTTCCCTGTTTTCCTCCAGACAGTCATCAATCTTATAATGGAGGACAGGAGGGGAGAACATAACACAGACAATGATATCTCTAAGATACTGCAATGTTTTCACATAACACGCACACACTGTCCTCATGAAACATATGCACAAAGTCTTCACATGCTACATACTCAATGCCTTCACATAACACAATGTCTTCACGAAACATGTACACAATAGCAAATTGTGTGTGAAAAGTCTTTCCTAAGCCACAAAATATCTACATGGCGGCAGTTGCAGCACTGAGGCCTATTCTTTTAGTCCTCAGCCAGATACCAGCTTACACTGCAAAGCCAAAGATATGGCGCAGGTGCGTCAAGTCGTGTGCCTATCTACTCCAAAGCTTTCATTGCTATTCGCTGAACCTACCCACGAAAGGATGGCCAGGCTGAGTTGACCTACATACCATACCTGCTTGCCTATGGTTACCAATTCACGTACTAACCAGACTCAATGTGGAACAACCAGTAGACTGAACCACCAATTATAGCAAATTATACAGGCAAGCCAAATCATGGCAGTTCAGCCAAATCTACTACCTTTGATCAGATTTTTCTCAGTCTGATATATTTTGTGCTGCAAAACTTACCGAACACCCTCCGACATAATGCAAAGCCACTGACCTCATGAGTCCGCCCGGCGGTGAAAAAGCAAAGCATTGTAGACCCTGATATTTGCTGTCGTTTTGCATCAGCAAAGCCAGGATGGCTGCCACGCCGCCTCCCAGGCTATGACCAGTTATCACAAGTTTGTACTCCTGCAAGCAATATTAACTTACGCTCCTTATTCACACATGCAATTTGAGCAAAGCTCATGAGACGTGCGACAGCCTTAGCTATTTGCGCTCAAAGTCCATGCATGCCTGCACGCACGAACACATGGATGCATGAACAGTCCGAAAACATAATGCCTCCGGCCACTACGTTGTAGTTGGTGGAGGCATAAAAATCACATCACTTCAAGATTATACAAATTTCTTGGAATTCCTTGTCTATTTCAGCACTGGATGACAACCTTGCTACAACAGCAGTAGCAGCAGCAGCAGTAACAATACTACTGCTGCTGCTGCTGCTGCTGCTACAACTACTACTAGCTGTACTACTACAAGAAACTGCACATCAAACAACATAATACATATCTCAGTACCAGCAGCCAGGCCTTTGATTTCAACCAGCCTCTGATAGGCCAACGCCAGCACAACAACAACAACAACAGCTACAAAGTTATTATTAACTTATATTATAATAGCTTAATTATATATAATAATATATTATTATAATATTAATAATATTATATTATAATATTAATTATTAAAATATTATTATAATATTAATATAATATTAATAATATTATTACAATAATATAATAATATAATAATTAATATAATAACTTAATTATAATAGCTACAAAGTCAGTCTCTGATAGGCCAACACCAGCACAATTACTACCACAATGACTACAACTACAACAATGAAATACAACTACAACAACAACTACTACCAATAGTTGTATCTGTGTATCAGCAGCCAGGCCTCTGAAAGGCCAACGCCAGCACAACTACCACTACAACAACTACTCCAACGAAAATAACTACAATTACAAATACTACTACAATACCTACAAAGTCGCTACAACAACTACTACTATTACTAGGGACCAACCAAATTCACGGGAAAAAATGCATGATTTCACGGCAGAATTTTTAAAATGTGTCAAATTTCACGGAAAATTCACAGAAAGAGTTTCGGAAATTCACGGGCCACACAGGCGTTATTTCGAGGTGCTGTCTTAATGCAAATGAAGAAATTTCAGAACAACGAATATTTACTACACTAAGTCAAGACTCAAGACAGTCAATGTTAGCTACTTAGAGCTAAAGTGCGACACGTGGCAAACAGCAACATCCGTACAAAAGCTGCTGATAAAACTCTGGAGTTGTCATAAATCAAACTAAAAGCGCTAAAATTCACGAAAAATCACGGATTTCACGGACATTAGCATTTTTCACGGAATGAGGTCAATTTCACGGAAAATGTCACGGCCGTGAAATCGTGAATTAAGTTGGTCCCTAACTATTACCTGTGTAGCAGCAGGCAGGCCTCTGGTTTCAGCCAGTCTCTGATAAGCCAACATCAGCACAATTTTTACAGCAATGACTACAACAATGACTACAACTAAAACAACTTTGACTGTAAATGTATAGCAGCAGCCAAGCTTTGGGTTTCAGCCAGCCTCTGATAGGCCAATGCCAGCACTACCGTAACTACAACTACAACAACAAAAATAGTACTACTACAATGGCTACAAAGTCGCTACAAATACTACTACTACTATTACCTGTGTAGCAGCAGCCAGGCCTCGGGTTTCTGCCAGTCTCTGATAGGCCAATGCTAGTAGACCTGGTGCGTGTTTACCTTCAGCATTGACACCACCTATATACAGAGAACACAGTGAAATAAATATGTCATATACACACAATGCGTAGCAGTACCACTAGTGTAAAGGTCTAATTTACACCAATTCACCAGTTGAACTTATGACAGAAAAATCAGGAAAAAAATAACACCTAGAAAAATCTTCAAAAAAATTGATTTACAAAACAATTGCACAAAATACTTAGGAAACATTTACAATGATCAAATCAAATCAAAAGACATTTATACAGCATGAATGAAGCACAGGCAATAACTTAGACATAACTAAGTTGCTGACTTTTGAAAAACCTGGGGTAAATGTCAGAAAAAAAATCCCCAGACAGTTTTGGAGCTGCATAAGAAGTACACTAAGTTCTGCACAAATAGTATTTAATATGTTCTAACCATTCATTAAACACAATCACATACAAACTGCTGCATAGCATATGATAAAATACTGATTAATTATTCTTCATTCACATAGCACAGTAGCCTATGCCTCATTACAAAATACAGCATACATACAGCATACACTGACGTCATTAGTGATGCATTATCAACAGGGTGATAAAGAAAATGTGTCAACCAGTAAAGCTAGGGTGTTAAATCTTGAAGCTGTAAAATCTGTAGATCATGGTATAAAATTTTGCCTTCATTGTCTCGTTTGCAGTAGCAGAGTGACGCTTGCAGCACAACATTCAAAACCGCGACTTCTGCTGTAGAAAACTGACCAACTGGTCCCAAAGCAAACTGCAGTTTTCAGGCTGGCAAATCGACTTAAAATTGGCAGTTTTTACATGCCACTACACTACTGCTGCTGCTGAGATTCAATCCAGCTTTGGCCGAAACCTGCAAAGCCCGACACAGCTACGATGGCATCGGCATTACCAACCGACAAGTCTCTGGTGGATATTGCGAGCAGCGTTGAGCATTCCAGCATGCACACTGACAGCCTTCACACCAGACAGATGTAGTTCTTCACTAGCATAGGCTGTCATGTCAGTCAACACATCCTGCAGACAACGGATATGATGTGACGTTAGCAGTGATCGGGAGACCGATTCACGGACAATATCGTTAAATTTATCTTAAGATTTGTCTTAAGACAGTCATAAGACCACAGTTAAGCTAGCATAAGATTATCTTATGACATGTCTTAAGTGAAATCAAAGAATTTGTCTTAGACAAACACAACATCCATCACAAAATTGCAAAATTTTGTCTTTAGACATGTCTGAAGATATGTCGTAAGTGTTCTCTGTAAATTAGTTAGTTGTCCTAAGATGACTGTAAAAGTGAAAAACATCTTAGATTAACCTAAGATTTTCTGTGAACTGGGCCCCAGAGATCTCAACCCTCCACCAACAACAGTGCTGCCACCTGGCCAATACAACAGAATGATCTACATTGCAGTGTCCCACCACTCCAAAATTTCATCAAAAAATGTTTAACAAATTCCTGGATCAGAATTTGGATTCAGAACCCCTCACGTAACTTCTTCTTCAACAAAGCTAAAAATTCAGCCATATGTTGAGATATCAATCAAAAAACGTTTACATATATCGCAAATGAATCAGTGTATCTACACCGTGGTCCAATACAAAGGTGCCACTTTCATTTTTTGAATAGAAGCTTTGATTACGTCACATGGTCGGTATTAGCGCATCTGATTGGTAGTTTAGGAAGATAAGAAAAGAAGTTCTTTCGAAATGCAAAAAAAGCCGTCAAAAATTCCGAAAAAAACTTCTTTGAAATTCCTAAATCATCTGACATAAGAAGATCTTTAAAAAAAATCTTAGGAAAGTTTCAAAAATTTGGCCCCAGGTTTTTTCTGCAGTCAATAACTAATAAATATCAGCAATGTACCTCAAGTGAAAGGGTTCCACGCACTGTAATGACAACTGCCTTGTGGATATGATCAAGAGCAACAAAAAACGGAACTTCGAACAACTTCACACATGACAACAGTACACAAACACCTTATACACACACACTTAACAGTTGGTGGCTTAATCTACCACACATGACCATTTAATTTTACTGCCAGTAAAGCAGACTTGCATAAGAAGCCCAGCTGTCGCTAGAATAACCAACCATACCGGTTGTCAGTGACCTTCAAGGTCATTCAAGGTCAATGATTTTCATCTCATCTGACAGTACGTATGCCACTTCTTACCAATGACTGATTAATGGTAACCTTGACCCTATCTCTCACCGTTTCAGAGATATGGCCAGGTTTACGTTGAAAAACACACATTTTTCCCACCCTCTCCATTCAACCGAAAATTTGAGAATGTTTCCCTTGCACTAGATCGCTCAAATTTGGCATGCCCAGGTTTAAGACAAAAGGGCTAATTATTCGTGTAAAAAGGTTTCCCGTAAGACCTAAAAATTAGCCACAATACATCTGTGACAGATGGACAGACAAACAATAACTCATACCATAAGCTCGATCGTTACGTAAGTATGGTGGGCTAAAATCAGCTGATAATCAGTACTGACCAGTAAACAGGTCATTTGGTGACAATCGTTATTGGCTGACTGGTGCATCTCTACTAAAATTTACATGAAAGAACTAAAAATAAACGAGAACCAAGATGTTGCTTGTCATTCTTATATCTTACTTATTTACATAATGTACGAGTTCTGATGTAATTTAAACTTCCAGCATGGCTTCCAAATTGAAAGTTGTGACCAAACCACTGCAGACAGTGAGACAGTTACGGACAGATAACAGATGGACAACACACGGTAAATTAAGCACGACTGATAGATGGTACATTTGGCTATAAACGACTGCTGCAAGAGTCAAACCCAAGCCTTTCACATTTTATGTCTGCAATAACTAAAAGTACAATAGTACAGCTTCTTAACTTATTATACTGTACAGACCTTGTTACGATAAGAAACGTGAATAAGGTCGGCTGGCTGGAGGTTACAGGTAATGCATATCACAGCCGTGTTAGTCAGCCAAGGATCATCAACAACAACACCTTCAACATGTCGATCATGTGCCAGTACCCTACACCAGAACAAAATACAACACACGAAATAGATCACAACGTCTAACAACGTCTCATTGCACTGACTACTATTACGTGACTTCCCGTTTAGGCTTATTGTTACATGTCCTTGTAGTCTTAGGACTTAATGCCACGCGAAAGTTAATTCGTCCTTCATCATCATCATCATCATCACATCAATCACACATTCCACTAAGTAAGTAAGCAAGCAACAAGGGAAATACAGTGAAGGAATGCAAAAACAGCCCTTGATGCACTGTTTGTATCGCTACATTACTCTGAGAAGAAAAATGTCTTCAGCAATCATCCAAATATGGAGGTGATAAAAACAGGATCATGAAAATGTCTCAGCAGTGAGTTCCATGTCTTCCGGCTATCAACAGTAAAGGTCGAAGTCCGACATCCGTAATAACTCAGTCGTTAGAACTGGCAGCGGAACGTAGATGCTGTCTAAAAGCAGCAGCAGAGACTGGAATGCAGTGTGCCACAACAAAGAAAGATAATAATATTACAAATCTGTCAAAAAATGTTAAATCAATTTTTACGGGCAAAAGCAGCTACTGCTTTCAGCACGTCTTAGCAATCGCAATTCTGTCCGTCCGTTTATCTGTCTGTCTGTCTGTCACACGGATGGATCAGTCAAAAACAGTGCAAAAAGGGATCACCAAATCTTCACCGCTGGCTGCCTGGAAGACTCTAGTTTCAGGAACCGTAAAGTGTTTCCATAAATTCAAAGGGAGTCACACTGAACAAGGGCACTAAATGAGAGGGGGTGGGCAAAATTTGCGATTTTTGGCCAATAAGTCACTGTATCTTGGTAACAGCGCGAGATAGGGCCTAGGTTACTATTAATCACCAATACAAAGTCATACACTGGCTCTCGATTGGTGCCGAATTCAATGACCCTGAATGACATTGAATGCCAAAATAGGGGGTTTTATAGATTTTTTTAGCGATTTCGGGCTGCGACACAAGTCTATATCACTCACAAGGTGGCACCACAGAACTATCGTTATGCGATCCAGATAAAGAATTTGGTATTTGTATATTAACTTAGCGTGAACACCCCAATTTTCAGCCAAACTACTGAACCGGAACTGCTATAGGCTTTCGCGCGTCTCGTGAGCATTAGCTCAAACTTCTTGTACTATCCCTTCTATAGGCAACATGCTAAGTACAATACTCTTGTTTGGAAGTGCTCATGGTGAGTATACAAAAACTGACTGATTAATCAACTCACTGATTAGGAGACTGATCAGTGAGAAAAAACGCACCTACAATGCAGCAATAAAAATCGACAGCATACACAATGCAGATAAGTACCTGCTGACATGGTACATGCGCCACATTGACTGCATCAGCCTTCTACTAGGCAGCAGGTAGTATGGCCAGCCGTACGCAGCGAACGCAAAGCGCATGTAATGCCTTGCCCTGGGGATGGTCATCCACGCCGGCCGTGAAGCAATCAGTGCGGCCTGTGATTGGCTACTGACACTGAGCTTGTCTGGGGGACAATGCTGCAACTCTTCTTGGCCGAGAATCATCAAAGCAGCAAGAACATCAGTTGTGACCAAATCAATGTCATCCTACAGCCACCGCAATGTCGACCACCATATAAACGTTTATATCAGACAGATGCCAACATAGGGCAGCTATAGCAGTGAAGACCACCTACCTTGGAATACTAAAAAAGCAAACTAACAACACATACTTATAATCATCTAGTAAAGTACACTGCACAAGAAACAAAAATCGGAATAATGTTGGAGAAACGAAGATATCCCCCAAAATTTCTAACTGACTCTCTGCAAATCATAAATGTGGCGGAGAAAGAAATGAGAATCAAAACAATGGCACCCTCAACACTGAAAATATCTAAGAAATAGAGTCACGGTACAAGTGCTATGTTTTTCGGCAAAATAAATATATTTCTAAACACGGTATTTTAAACAATTTAAAATGACTTAACAAATAATTCATAAATTATAAGCCCCCTTCTAGCAGAAGCCTCTGGGCAAGCAACTGCCCACCTTGCCCAATCCTCAACCATCTGAGTCTATCTACAGGGTGGGCCAGAAAAAAATGTGCCACTTTACTTCTGTCCATATCTTTGCCAATTATTGACCGATTTTCAAAATTCTTTCACTGGCACACTCTGCAGACAATTTACGATAATACGATTATTATAGATCCCACCACACCATAAATGTGTTTCTACGCTACCTTGTAAAATATCAATGAAATATGCATACATAACGACAACAACAAATATTTTGGTAAAATTGAAAAAAAAACACTTCAGACCAACATTGTAGTAAATGTTCTGTATGACATTAGATTGTGTGGGTATGATACACTCTAGTGTCATATAAATCATTCATCGCAATGTTGGTCTGAAGCGTTTTTTATTTACCCAAATTTTTGTTATTATCATTAGTTTTTACTTCCATTTATATTTCACAAGGTAGTGCAGAAATGCATTTACCATGTGGTGGGATGTATAATAATCACACTATTGCAAACTGACCGCAGAGTGTGCCAGTGGAAAAATTTTGAAAATCGGCCAATATTTGGCAAATATATGGACAAAAGTAAAGTGGCACATTTTTTATGGCCCACAGTGTAGTCGACTAGAGAGACAAAGCTGCTTCACACCTGCATTGCATAAAGGTGCGTTTCAGCCACACATGGAGTCGCTAGCTATTTTGCACCTAACAAAGCTGAATGCACAAGTTAACACATGAGCCATAAATGTTTATAACTGTACAAGTTCACCAACACTAATTGAAAACTTACTGTGAGAAGGTTAATGAAAAGATTCGAGACTTCTTCCAGTGCAGTTTTGTCACCGACCAACGATGTCAACCTAAACATTACACGCCGTTATCTTCATGACAAACTCTCACAAATAACACACAACAAATCTCTAGGTCAGTGCAGCCATGACGATTCCTGCTTTTAAACAATCACAGAATTATACCAAGTTCAAGCAAACAGTTTTGCAACTATGAGTTGAAATAAACTTTCAGTGATATACATCTTACACAATTATCATGAAGTGAAGCTTGGCAATTAACCCAACAGTAACAAAGTAACTTGGACATGTTGAATATAAAGATGCTGATCATTTGATAATTGACAGCAAAAACTGTGGTAAACAGATGGGAAGGATAAAAGGTTGAAATGTAAGCCAACTTTAAATTATTCAGTTATCAACACACATTCAATGATGACTTCACAGCCTGTCAAAAGTTAGGAAGCAGACAGAGAACCGTGGCAAATGACCATCAGCTAAACATCAGCCTAACCACCAAACTGGTTCTGAGCACTTATGACAAGACAGATCAATAGAACACCTCGAACGCCAGTTCTTAGCAACTTCAGACTTCAGCGACACGTCTTGCTCCAGGTTGTTGCAAAGTATCAGGCTGTGTTTGCTTGTTTTAAGCACGGCAACCCTGTGCCATGTGCCGAAGAGAACTGGAACCATAACACACCACTGTAGTTTCACTGATAGCCATAGCCATGACAGCCGTGTCTCAGCATCCGGCCCACCCTCCAGGGAACCGTCAGGAACGACATACTCAGCTTGCCACGTTGAAATAACCAAAACCAGAAATGTTACTCCGTCCATTATCATCTGAAATACAACCCACCAAAACTGCTGCAATCTGTGTCCACATTTACAAGACAGAATCATACAAACAAATATCAGATAATGGAGCATATGGCAAATGCTATCTAAAGTGTTAATAGCAATGCTAACGTAGCAGACTAAATATCGAAAATGAGCATATGAATACTGCCACTGCCTAACAGACAATTCACAAACCACTAATTTATTTGGCTGCGAGCGCTCTTGAAGTCTTCTCTAATTGGGCGCTATACAAATTGACATATTCATATTCACATTCACATTCACTACCGACACTCACCTTGTGTATATGCATCATCAGCGAATAGCCGGAAGCAGGCCAAAGGCCTCTATTTCCGACCAAAGTAGATAACTTTAACACAAATATCAACAAAAAACTAAACTAATACTGTTTTTACACTGACTTCTGGTACTAGATGACGGATTTGTAACCATAATACAAACAAAAACCATGCCAGAGCAAATCTTAATGTCTCTTAAAACTACTAACACTACATCAGGTAGTGAGTTCCATAGCTTGACTAGTCTATTAAGAAAAAAAAAATGCTTACACGGATCATATTTACATAACTGGGGCACAAGTTTATATCTACAGAGTGGGCCATATAAAAAACCGTCCTCTTTATTATTCTGCTTAAAATGCTACTGCATTTGTTTATATGTCCATATAAATTACTAGTTTTTTCTGCACATATTGATATCAAAACCTAATGAGTATGTCAAAATGTTATTAAAAATAACACGATAGAATTAAAGCACCCCAGCTGTATTATATCACAATGGTGAAACATAAATGGAAATACATGCTTGCATATATGTCTGAGTAAAATGGTGAAAACTTCATACAACAACAAGACAGTCAAGGCAACAACTGTTCAATGTGCCCTTCTGAATTTCTCTCGGAATTTTGCTGGACCCAGGGTTGCCTTCCTGGCTGCATATCAGCTCCGCTACACACTCGATATTCTGTGTTGTTCAGGCAGTCTGCTTCCGTCCACTGCCGACCTTTCGAGAAATCGAGTTCGTCTTGTCAGTTTTGGTGCAGAAGATCTTTAACAGAACTGACCACCCAATTCTTGTTAGGAAACTCTTTACAAATGCGTTTAGCGCCCCCATCCCTTTTGTTGGCGAACGAGCTTGATCGACGCTTTATCCTCATACGTTAAATGACGTTGCACTGTTTTCCCCATTGTGTTTCCTGTAGAGTTGGGTTGCTTTCATTTATTTTATCCCATTACAAAATTATTGAAAATATTTGCACAAAATTTGCACATGTTACTCAGAATTGATCATACTTCAACGTGCGTTATTCACTTTAAATGTACATTACTCTTGGAAGACATAATTAGCTGACATGTAAGAGGACAGTTTTTTATGGCCCACTCTGTATTTCATGAGATTATATCATCATGAGACTTCACTAACATAGGTTTATACTGCAACTGTTACACAAAATTAGCATCATACTTGTTATTTACATATTTATATAACTGAATCATATCGCCTTTTAACTGCCTATATCTTAAAGTTGAACCATGAAAAACCTTGTGTCATGACCAGCTGTGGAAAAATTCTCAAACAGCTCACAAATACACAACAGCTTCCTAGTCACTTTGCTTACTGCAGTAGTATTATAACACAATTGAAAATGACAACATGAGAAAAAGAAAACATAATGAAATGCAGTTACATTACCTTCAAAAAAAGAAGCTTTGGCTTGTGCCTGCGAGGATATGCATTAATGATGGTTCCTTTCAGACTGATATGTACAATAATCACAGCCGTGCAAAGACTGGCAACCATAACAAAGAGACTCAACGTGAAATAATATTTCACAAAGAGCTCCGTAAAGCAAGATTCCACCAAACTGGCATGTCCATAATGTAGACAAGTAATTGCCCAGCCCAACCTGAAACCAATACAGAACAAACATAGGGCCTATTATCTACAACAATGAACACGATAAGTCACAAACAGTGGGATTTCCATATGCACTGTTAACTGCCTTGTCCTTCAAGTTCAAGGTAGCATCCCACCTGTGACAATGGCTGTGTTCATGGCTTGCAGACAGCATGCTGCCAACAGGTGTCACCATCCTGAAATGCTATTAATACTGTTACGACCAAATGTCCTTCCTTTGCTCAACCAATGACATCACAGCATGTACACCAAATGCAAGCTTTCTAAATTTTATTTTGTTTTCCAATGACTCCTGGCATGCCTGGAACTACAAAAGTCTGCTGATGGACGTAAAAGTGTACAGACACTTACCAGATGAATTATGGCTTTTTTGCCCCTTTGCCAATTCACCGCCTGGCTCTTTCGCCCCCTGGCGTTCGCCCACTGGCTCGTTCACCCTCTGGCTTGTTCGCCCCCCTCCCCCCGTTGAATATACCTGTGATTCATTATTGAGGCTTGTGTTTGTGTTTCAATTTACAGAAAGACAACAAAAGTAACAGACAGATGACGAACGACAACCATTCTAATAGCTCGACCGTTACTTAAGTATGGTCGGCTAAAAATGCGCATTACCTCACCATCACATATCACCAGGTGGTGGTATGTCTGCAAGCCACATCACAGACCCCACTCCGATCACGCTAAGTGTGTTTGAAGTCAACTCGCCGGTATTCGACGCACTCTATGTGTCAACGTCAAGCTTCCTTTAAAATGAATTCTTACAGGTATACTTGGGTCTAGGCCAAATAACCGCTTGACAAACGCCTATAGATCTACAGACAGCGTCAGACATCATTGCAGAATTCTAAGGTGAGAAAGCGTACTAAAACTCTGTGTAATAAAATGCGTGTATAGGCCTAATGATTTTATTTCAAAATTGAACAAAGCATTAAACATTTACACAATCGTTTATTCTCATTATCGTGCATAAACTGTCTAGGCCTAAGGACAATCATTACATATAAACCTCGATGTCGAATTAGGCCTACCGGTATTCAACGGCCGGGCGAAACGTCCAAGGTAAGGGGCGAAAGAGCCAGGGGCGAATCAGCCAGGGGCGAAAGAGCCGGGGGCGAAAGAGCCAGGGGGCGAAAAAGCCAAGGGGCGAACCGGCAAAGGGGTGAAAAAGCCAGACACCTACCAGATTATGTAAAGTATTGATTCCAACGCATAGGGTGCAGCGAGGTCATCACTTCCGAACGGTGTCCATGTTCCAGCAATCTTCATAGCTATTTACAACAAATAGCACAACCGTTTGATCTGCCTACTATGGCAAATCAGCTGCTAACCGCCCTAGTGATGGGCGATACTGATCATCCACCATTATCGCGATACCAACAACGGTAAAATTTGTGCAAATGGGATTCTATGCAGTGAGTTTAAAATAAAAAAAATGGCGTTTTATTTTTATAATAAATTTATATAATTTTTTTGATTACACAGCATTGTTTTCGCAACGGTACATATACTTCAGAGTTGGCAAAACGAAAAACGATGTTACACCGTTCGGAAAAACTATGGTGTCTTATTTGTATGTTTTTTTTTAATTTTTTTTCTTTTAGGGTTTATGTAAGAGGATCTTGCAGTCCTTTGTGCCCTTGTTCAAGCTTTTTTTATTATTCATTTTGTCAATGCCTTTGTATTTGCTTGACTAAATAAATGATTTGATTTGATTTGACTTGATTTGAACACTCAACACCCGAGTGATGCAATGCATTGCAGTGAGAAGTTGAAAACGTTGACCGGCAGTTTGTTTCAAAGGGCTAATTGAATGTTGGGAGTGGATATAGAATGAGTTAAACGTTACCTGTAGCAAAAGACATATAGGAGTGACTGTGATAGGCTGCGCAGTGCCGGTAATTCAAGTAGTGGTAGTTGGTGACAGCAAATGACAAAACAGTTATGTGTCGTTTTAGTCATGGATGATCGCTATTATATAATCGTACCGTCGTACCACAGCATACACTTATATATAGCACGATAAACTGATTATCTTACCAACTTACCGGGTACCGGCAGTGGAGTATTTAGGATTTGGCAAGGGGGGAATGGCGAGCGCGCAGAGCGCGAGCCTATAACGAGGAAGGGCATCGCACCGTGGCCCTTTCCCTAAATACGCCACTGGGCAGCGGTGCTATTGACGACACGATACGTACTTACGAAGAAATACGATACGACAAACTCGATACGCGGTACTGGACACTCACTAATTATACTTAGGGTACGATTCAGTGTCGTTTGTTTTTGTTTACTTTTATGCTTGATGTAAACATTTTTGTAAATTTAATGAATAGCGATAAGTTAGGATGACTTACGAAGAAAATAAACCATGGAGAAAGAAAATATTATTAGACTTGCAGGATCGCAATAGGCGGCAATGCGACCCGTTTGCTGAGCTCATCCGATCACGTGAGTTTTCGTTTAATGTATCGCGGTCCATGCAAATACCGGAAAGACGGCGAAAGACAGCGAAAGACAGCGAAAGACGTCGAAAGACGCCGAAAGACGACAAAAGAAATCAGTGACTTTAAGCTTAGGCCTACATTTGCATGATTTATGTGTTTCGGTGTGTGCTTTGACCATACATGTGTATATGAACCAAGTACATGAAATAAACCTGAAAAGTGATGACATGTTGTGCTGTCTTCGTGGCGAAAACGAGTTGCATTTATAGACTTAACTTGTTTTATCAGTGTTTCACCACATATATAATAGGCCTACGGTGTGTTTGACAAACTGAAGACAGATTAATGCAAAATAGGCCCTCTATACAACACAACTGCACCAGCACTGCACTACTGTAGTTATAGTTGGTCAGCGCCGGTTTTATAATTGCGTTTCAGACCTTCCAGCACTTACTATTAAACTTATGCATATTCCAGTTTAGATGATCGATAAGCAACACTTGAGATAGTTTTAGACTTCAATCTCACAATCTCTAGTTCACCAGTGATTTCTGAGTGATGCCAGTATTTAGAAAGCTGGGACGAGAAAATTATCCTGGACACTTTAAATAGTCTGATGTGTCTGTTCAAACTATTATTCATGTTGTTTTATGATCTAGAGTTATACATTTTGCAGTGATAGAAGCATAGTTTGTGATGGTTAGAGAATTTTTTTATTTGTTGCAGTGACTCTGTGAGATTGTATTTTTTTCTTTAGACTGGAGTTTAACCCTTTGCAAATGTATACCTTTCACTAGTAGCTGTTGTTGATTTGCTGTGCTTTGTAGATGCTAGGCTGCTGGAGAGCTCAGAGAGCTATAAGGCTGCTAGCCAGAGAGCTAGTTTGGAAGTGGAAAAACTGCGGGTGGAGAATGAAGATCTCAAACAGCAACTCGATGCTGGGTCTGGTTGTCATGGCTTTTACTGTACTCTTTGCACCAAATCTGTGCACAAAAATAAATTATTTGCTTTTATTCTAAGCCAATTCATTGCTTTTTTACTGGACATTTAGACATAATTGGGTCCTATTCACTGACATTATACCAGCTGGATTTTTATTGCCATTTTTCAGAATGAAGAATTCGATAGCTGACTGGCTTCTAGAATGAACTGATATCACACTTAGAAAACTTGAGATAAGTTAATGGTTGTTCATTTTAGAATGCACCTTTTGGGCAAACTTGAGAATTTGATATTTTGATGTCTTAGTGTACTTTGGAAAATACATTTCCTGCTTTGGATTAAAATTTTTTTTACCCAGATTTGGCCCATTTTAACTGAGGCAATTTCTAGACCTGATTTCATTGTTATTTTGTTTTGTCAGAAGTCAGGATTGTAGGCTTTTTACTTATTTGTTGAATTGTTATACCAAGCTCATAATCATTACTCACATAACACACAAACAAATACAGAACAGATTCAAGTTATTTAGTCAATGTATTTAATTAAATATTTGGTGTTGGGAGAATCTTTTGGATCACTACAGTGAGCTTTACATGCTGTCTTAACCGAAATAGCATTAAAGCATTTGATTATGGCAAAATATGACTATTTTATTGTATTGTATCATGATTTACTAACCATTAATAACGTGGATAATTTAAGTTCATTCTAAGTGACTGACATTTTTATGCAGACATTTCTGACACCAACAGCGGCATTAAATCATAGTTATTCATAACAGGAGTATTCATTTTCTGAAGACAAACTCAGATGTGGAATACTCTGTTAATTTATACTGTTTTGTTACCTTTAATACATTTAAATCGTGCACTTTGTGAAATGTATTTGCATTTACTGTATCATTTAGTTATTGGCATGCATTTGTTGATTGTGCTCGTAATTGCAGAGCCATCAGTGGCGCAGCGGCTGCCGTGCACTCCGAAAAACTGCAGATGCAGATGAAACTGTATAAAGCACAGGAGGAGCTCATGGAGTTTCATCGCAAGAAGGGAGAAGTTAGTGACCGTCTTGTTAAATATCATCATTAGTTTATACAAGTGGTGTATGCGATGGATATTAAAGTTTTGGTTCTAGTTTGCTGCAGCTGCAGAATAAAAAGATTTGGTTTGATTAGAAATTTCACAATTTTGTCGCCTGGCTCATCTTTGATGCTGATGATAACATGTGGGAAATTTGATACGGGAAATTTTCAGACACATTTTTAGATTGTCAGGAATGGTAGAGAGAAAATAATGTTCATCCCATATTGTTGTTTATAGTATGAGAAAATGAACTTGTGATGTGGTATCTTGACAAGTGTTTTGTTATTTCGTCCTGCTAGAATGTCTTGCATTGCAACATTTTATGTCATGGTGTGATTGCATTTCAGAATGCTCAGGCGATCATTGATCTCAACACTGCAGTACAAGATCAGGATAAATCCATCGCTGCAAAAGATGCTCGGTATGCTTTGACCTCTGTGTGTGAAATGTTATCGGGTTTGTGTCACCTGCAACCATTACAAATGTTATTTTTACGTGCAACAGCAGCTAGTGCTGTAGCGCGTCTTAGCCGTCGCAAAAAACGAATTGTCACATAGGGCCTATACGTTTGAGTATAAAATAATTCGCTCTTTACGCATGAAAGCAGCTACTGCTTTCAACGCGTTTTAGCCATCGCAATTCTGTCCGTCCATCTGTTCGTCCGTACGTCACACGGGTGGATCAGTCAAAAACGGTGCAAGCTAGGATCACCAAATCTTTACCATCGGCTGCCTGGAAGACTCTAGTTTTAGGAATCATAAAGCTTTTCCATAAATTTGAAGGGAGTCACCCCAAATGAGGGCGCTAAATGAGAGGGGGTAGGGAAAATCTGCGATATCCAGTCGATATGGCGTTGCCAGAGCGTGATAGTGATGCCATCTGGTGAGTATAAGTAAAACACTTCATCTCCGCCATCTGGTGACTGATTTTGTTTTACTGGGCCTTCTGTGAAACTAGCAAAAAGCCATATGGATGAGATCTACAGATGAAGTTTATGGATCACTAGCGTATGATGGTGCACCGCTGTTTCGCGTTTGCGTTTGCGTTAGCAGGGTTTTACTTGTTTTAGTTCTAGCCATCATACTGGCTAATCATTTTTGTAGGATAGCTGTGGAGAACTGCGCTGATGTGAACAGAACCAGAAGAGATGCCAGAAACACTGTCATAGAATTTGAGATCAAGTTATTCTATAAACAAAATAGATCTGTGTTTGACTGAGTTCAGAAAATCTAAACTATTAATTTTTACACACGAAAGCAGCTCCTGCTTTAGGGTGTCTTAGCCATTGCATTTCTGTCTGTCTGTCCATCTGTCTGTCCGTCCATCACACGGGTGGATCAGTCAAAAATGGTGCAAATTCAAATTGATGATGCATGAGTGAGCCATCTGATACAAATAATCGCCACGTACTGTAACAATTTGGAGCATCTATGTTTCTCATGGTAGTGCGTTGACATAAATTTGAGGGAGGTGGTAAATGAGTGCATTGTACATAATGATATTGTCTTGGCCATCCTTATGCCAAAAATTGTCAAAGTTGATGGAAATTTGACGAAGTTATGCCGAAAACAATTTTGACTGGTTTTTTGAGACACGGTGTAGATTTCAATGGTCCTAGTCTCGATTTACTAGGTTCAAGGAAACCTGCGCATGAAGGCATCAAAAAGTGTTACCCTTGCAAAATTCGTTATTTTACCATTGTTGGCCAGTCTTTCATGATTTAGTGGTTGCAGATCACCATCGGTATGCTGCCTATCACAACAAGCATTAGTAATGAGCTTTTTAGTCATATCAGCGTCGATGACTTTAAAAGATCCTGAACTTCCAAAATAAGGGGTTTTTATTGATTTCTGCTATCTTCAGCTGCAGCGCACACTCCAGGAATGAACTGCGATGAAATGGCTGGAGATAGACTGACAGTTTGCGAACAGGAACTGTTAAGGCTTTCACGCATCTCGTGAGCATTGGCTCAAATTTCTTGTAAAGAATAACAGTGCAGTAAGAATAGTAAATAATTTATTCCATTCTCTGAAGAGATAAGTGACAAATTGTCACAATTTTCGGCTAATAACGGTTGACTTTGTACATCGTTTAACTTACAGAGTCATAACTAAGGTTTTATTTATCGCACAGTGCGGATTGAGCCTAAGACCATGTCTAGTTGATAGACCTCAACACCGGGGCAACATTGTTTGCTCGCGAGACCAGTCTGGTGATCAAGACGACGTGATTGCAGAACGGTATTTTCGCACTGTCTGGCTGCCCTATTGTCTTTTGGAGCTCTCAGCCAGTCAATAAATTGTCCGAGTGTCTGAGAGATCCAACACTGCCTATTGACTCTTTTAAACTCCGTGTTAAATATTTTTTGCTTGATCTTCAGTAATGTCAACACTACTTTGCATTAAAAATTTTCTGCACATTTCCACTATATAGGTTTATTTTGTTGTATTTTTAAGTTTATTGAGAATGAGGTTTCTGATTGGTTGTAATGCTCAGTGCTGTGCTTCTGCATATAAGATTACGTCGGAAGAATTGGCAGCCATAAATAAAAAGAGTATTGTGGTCTGTAGTTCATCAAAACTTGTTAACTTATTCTTGGATGTGTAATATCAATCAGATAGCAGAGTTGCTGCTTGTTAAACACGGTTATGACTGTTTGCCTCATTTTAAGTTTGCAGCTTTCTTGAACATTTACGCACTGCTTAATGGTGTAGTTTCTATTTTTTCATTTCTTTTTGTTTTAAATTGTTCACTTTGTAAGATTGTCATGTTGAATAACTAAGTATATTATTGTTGTGTATTGTTTTGCTGTAGTGTCAAGGAGCTGGAACAGAAACTCACTGAGGTAACGACTCACTGTCATGGCTTGCAGCAGGATGTGACAGAACTCCAGCAGACCAACCAGGTTTCATTCATAGCTCTAAATTGCCTAGATCCTAATTTTCAGCCACCGTACTTAAGTAACAGTTGAGCTTATGGTATGGCTGCTGTTCGTCATCTCTCTGTCTGTCCATCGTTGTCTGTCATGGATGTATTGTAGCTAAATAGTGCGAGATAGGGTCTACGTTGCTATTGATCACTAATAGGAAATTGAATACGCCCTTTCAGATGAGATGAAAATCATGGACCTTGGATGACTTTCAAGGTCATAGACGACCAGTACTGTCGGCTAACCTAGCGACAGTCAGGCTTCTTGTTCACCCTGGGTGGCACTACTTAAGTATTGTTTACTAGAAGGTAGCACTGTAACAGAACAAAGATTTGAGCAGTTGTTTATACAGTCCAAGTGCTATATATGTGCAAATGCTTGTGAAACTCATGAGTCTGATTGCATCTAGGACATATTGCGCTTCAGAGATGTTGTTCTAATGATAGTCTGCAGCAATTTTGAGCATCTGCATTTTACATGGTAGTGTGTTGACATAGATTAGGTGAGGTGGACAATGAGTGTACCTCACAGAATTCTATCATCTTGGCCATTCATGTGCCAAAATTTATCAAATTTGGTGGAGATTTGACAAAGTTCTGACAAAAACAATTTAGGACATTTTTTGGCCAACCTTGTAGAAATGTTTTAGCCGTAGATTGCTCAATCTGATCTGCTTTATTGATCGTATGCTGGTTTACACTGGCATGTTGCAGGTATTACTGGACGAGCAGCAGGCGCTGCAGATGGCGTTCTCGAGCATGGAGGCGAAGATGCGTGAGCTGCAGAACGAAAATGTGGACCTTGTCACTCGCTGGATGGCACTGAAGGCGAAGGACGCCGATCGAATGAATGCCGAGAACGAAGAATTTGTGCGAATGAAGCAGGAGCAGGAACGATTTGAACTGCTGAGGGCTGCAACTGATGGAGTTGCGGACGTCTCTCTCGGCCCCAAGCCAAGGTAATCAGTTTGATGCTGATCTATGGTCAGCTGTATTATGCAGTTGTCTTTACAAGGTAGAGTAGCAACGTTCTTAAGGTGTGGCAGCATGTTCAGTAATCGTTTTATTGCAAATTCTCAGCAGACTATGCTGGTGACAGAATTCTGAAAGTAGTCAATATTTGGCAAAAGATCTATTGAGAAGTAGTGATTTGTTTTTTGACTGCTGTGTAGTTTTGTGACCATATGATCGAAGTTACACATTTTTCACTTTCTGGGTTGATGAAGTTTTTCTTTTCTTTTTGCCTTTTGCGCTATGGAGCTAAGTTCTGCTGTTAGTATCTGCATGAAGAGCTGTGTCTAGTTGTAAGATGACTGCTTCAGCAATTTTTGGAGATTGTCTTGTAAACTTTTTTGGCTGCTAGCTAGCTCAATAAATTTGGTGAAGGTGTGTACGTGCACATGCACATGTGCGTACTACTTGATATGCATGAACTGTTGACATTCGGTGACTGCATTTTTTGACTTAGACTTTGGCTGAGCTAATCCTCTGGGTGAAACCTTAAGCTGAACACTAAAGGTTAAAGGGGATGATATAGCTTTTTATGGAAAGCCCATCTTAGAGCTACAAAGCGTCACCTGCCATATGGGATTTCACAGTGTTACCCGCCACTCGACACAGGTGAATGCACTCTACCTTAACCTCAGCTATAGGCTGGTACTTGATTTACCTACCCCGGAGGGATGGAAGGCTGAGTTGACCTAGGCGGCTGGTTACATACAGAGATGGTGTACTTGACCGCAGGCAGTCACTCATGAATGTACTAACCCGGCCCGGCTTAGATTAACTTCGTTGATTTGATCAGATGCATTACCGCTATGCCATGCCACCAACCCAAAATCCTGTACTTAGGCCAGAGTTTAACTGAACTTTGGTTTTAGTATGTACGTAGAGTATACGTTTGGACTTGAGACTTTTGCTGAGCTCTTTTGCTACTCAAGTGGAAACTTTTGACTTAGACTTCGCTTTCTGCTTAGCGAAAGGCTTAGCAAAATCACTTCACTTTTTTGCTCAAGTACATGTATATATTTAGACCGAACTTTAGCTCAGCCGATGTAGCTCATCGAAAGTCTAGTAAAAGAGTGAAGTCACCCATTGGCCCTACACAGGGTCATGTAGCTGTTGTGTGTTTTTTTCCAGCTTTTGCTTTCATTATTTCTTTCTTTTTTTAGTTTTTTTTTATTTCAGCATTTTCTGGATCTTTTGAGTTTT
>Ga0209367_1000344_pt1 | contig 42985 bp, 28 predicted proteins | sample WorMetLIZISLAND2_FD_187412 | JGI IMG/M metagenome (GOLD analysis project Ga0209367, IMG submission 187412) | Marine gutless worms symbiont microbial communities from Max Planck institute for Marine Microbiology, Germany - Olavius geniculatus... ... | reverse complement strand
TGTCGCACATCGTGAACGACTGTCCTGTGAACAAGTTTGATGGTGGTTTATTGGAGCTTCACACCGCTTCTGATGCTGCCAAAGAGTGGCTGCGCCGAGTCAACTGCATACGATAAAGAAAGAAAGACTCGCGAAAGCAGCGACTGCTTTCAGCGCGTCTTAGCCATCGCAATTCAGTCCGTCGGTCCGTCTGTCTTGTCACACGAGTGGATCAGTCAAAAACGGTGCAAGCTAGGATCACCAAATCTTCACCGTCAGCTGCCTGGAAGACTCTAGTTTCAGGAACCATAAAGCTTTTCCATAAATTCTAAGGGGATCACCCCGAACGAGGGCGCTAAATGAGAGGGGGTGGGCAAATTTTGCGATTTTGGCCAATAAGTGAGTGAGTAAAGTTGCTGTATCTCAGTAACGGTGAAAGATAGGGCCTAGGTTACTATTAATCACTAATAGGAAGTCGTACACTGGCTCTCGATTAGCGCCGAATTCAATGACCCTGAATGACCTTGAACGCCAAAATAGGGGGTTTATGGATTTTGAGGCGATTTCGGGCTGCGACACAAGTCTATATCATTCACAAGGTGGCGCCACGCTACTATCGTTATGCAATCCAGATAGAGAATTTGGTATTTGTATATTAACTTAGCGTGAACACCTCGATTTTTCAGCTAAACTAGTGAACCGGAACTGCTATAGGCTTTCGCGCGTCTCGTGAGAATTAGCTCAAATTTCTTGTCCTTGTACTCACCAGAGGGCGCCACCTATCGCTCTGCCAACGCCTTATCGGCTGGATATCGCAAATTGTCCCTACCCCCTCATTTAGCGCCCTCGTTTGGGGTGACCCCTTTCGAATTTATGGAAAAGCTTCGTGGTTTCTGAAACTAGTCTTCCAGGCAGCCAACGGTGAAGATTTGATGATCCTAGCTTGCACCGTTTTTGACTGATCAACCCGTGTGACGGACGGACAGACAGAATTGCGATGGCTAAGACGTGCTAGATCATTAGCTGCTGTTGCGCGTAAAAAGAAAGAAAAACATAGGTAAATTTAATCATTACAGATACAGGTACGTAGCCCTTAACAGCCCTAATCACAGTCCATTTGACAGTATTTGCAGTGCTATGCAGCAGCTAACTTATAGGACTCTGTCTAGGAATATCAATGAACTCAAAAAGCGACTGGTTGAAGTCTGAAGCAGAACATTATCAACACTGTTATCAAACGCATCGAGAATGCATCTCCCTGCCTGTGCTTACACAAATGGACAATAATTCGAATATTTACTGTCGGCAGTTGCACAACCAAAATCCTAGAAAGTTGGACAAAATGTGCCAGATTTGCATTATGTTAATCAAATAATGACACTGCATTGAATAAATATTAACATTTTGCTTGTTTTGTTTTCCCCAGGTAGTGCAGAAACAGACGTTTCGTGGAACGGAAACATAAATGGTCATTTGATGGCCATTAGTGTCTGGAATATTCGTACCAAAAATTATTAAAATCTGATCATCCATCCTTAAGTTACGATTGATTAATTTTAGTGTTTTTATGCCTCACAGTGTATTGATGAAAACGCTCAATGTGTCGATGTTATATTTCCAGTGATTCGGCGCAATCCACTGTCAAAATATGTCTGAGCCCGAAATTGAAATTAACTAAAACCCCTATGGTGGGAGTTCAAGGTCATCGATGTTGGTACCGCCGATAAGCTCATCGGTAGTGTTTGTTAACAACCACTCGCGTTTACCGTTTTCAATCTAGACGAGTCAATGGCAGTATAATCAACGATTTCTTAGGGGGTGCCTCCAAGATGACTGAGGGTGGCCGTTCACGGTCTTGGCATTTGACCAAGACACACAGGGCAATTCAGCCTGGCCATCACTCCATCAGTTCAGTAGGCGTAACAAGTACTGGTGATGGTTGTGGAGACAGCCATACGGCCAATTTGATTCGTGTGCTAGCTTAACTGGGTTTAACCTTCACCGCTGTGCTGCCCCCACGCTATGTACCTACTGTACACTGTAGCCAGCAATGAAAATCGGGGGAGGGGGCTTTTATTTCCCTTTCCATTTTGTCCCCTCCCTTTCCTTCAATCCTTTTCCTTTTTCCCCTGCTCTTGCCTCCCCTTAAAAGGAAGACCCTAAAATCCAGATAGGGACTCTTGGGGAATGCTGTGGGCTCCGACAGCAGGCTCCGGGGGGAACACCGGACTAATTCCAATTTGGTGCACATCTTTAAAACACGACATCCGGTGGCAACAATTTTAATTATTTTCATGACAGTCAACTGACCAAATTTAGCGGTTCAAACGTGTGTTTGAGGAATGGGGGGTTAGGCTCCATGGCCCCCACCTTGTCCATGCCACTGTCTATGCAAAATTTTCTTCTTCTTCTATCTGTTTATATTACTATCAGCAACAGCAAAACCATGCTTTGTTCTGAATCCACTCTTCTGCCACACATTAAATAACAAAAATAAGCACATAAGAAATTACGGCAACGACTTCGGCGCACGCAAAAACACACACACACACACACCCACACTCAAAAGATGATAATACAGTATATACACACGTGATCGAATGGTCATAATATGTGCACAATGATCATAATGGGACATATACATGTAAGTACGAACGAATGAGCTTATCAGTGCTCCGTGCAACGTACACGCACTGTTAGCGGGGTGCCATAATCTATACGTAATCTCAATTACAATTAGCACAATGATTAGCTTTGACTACTCTCTGTCAGTCTTGTGCACTGTAACTGCTGTTGTGGCAAGAAAACGACAATAGGAATAACAGAAAAATGCAAGCTGTAAATACTACAATCCATATGGGGCACACAGCGGGGGACGTATAGTGAACGGAGAAAAAAATAATCATAAGAGAAAGGGAGCAAGCCAGAAAATGTACATCTGAAATGTACACCCCCCCTTTCAAAATTTACAAACACACCACTTGTCAACTATAGCACAACTAGCTCGATTACCGCATACAGTCATCAGTCTTTATTATAAGCTGTTGTCGAAACAGCCGTAGCAACAACAACGATAATAAAATGCCTGCAAATACTGCAGTTCACATATCTGTATACATATGTAACAAGCAATGTTACACATTACATAATATATAATTTATTGAACAACATGATTCTTTGTGGCATGTTTAACAGTAACAGTTACTAACTGCTAGTTATATCTAGACTCCAAATTGCTGACAAAATTCAGACAGACATCTGCAAATTTCCAAAGAAAGAATTGTGGGTGTTCGATATTTCAATTTTGCCCCCGAATATCACAAGACATCAGATTTCAGTCCAAATTCTGCATTTGTAAACAGAAATTTTTCAGCAAGATTTTCTGACATTTTCCGACAGCCAAAAACTTAGAGAAGGAGCACTTACTGCCACCCCCAAATTTTTGGTTGTTGAAAAATGCTGCTTGGAATGATGCTACTAGTACTTATAACCACTTTTCTTTAACACAGGAGTGTAAAGCATAACTATTTCAGGATAACAGAAGCAGTCATTGTACTAATAATTAGGTAGTTGATGCCCATCACTCATTCTGCATGATCACAAAACTACCATACAACAGCAGCAGTGTGTCGATGGTATGTTTTCTCAAACAGACAAACACACAAACAACACTGTCCTATGTACATTGTTTGGTGCACACTGTGGGTGACAAATTATACTTAGTCAGCTGAGACAAGTCAGCCGAGACACTGCCAGCAAGTCATGACATTAAAATTGAGATTCATAAACTTTCTCCACTACAAGTCAACCTACGAACATTTGCCGTAAAGCAACAATTTTCATACTTTATTGGCAGAAACTTGTTATAAGGCAGGATGGGGAAATGATGTAAACATAAACAACTTGAGACCACATCTCTGTCCATCCTTCAAGCCTTGCTGCTGGCACTTCTACACTGCACTTTCAGATAAATAACCCCGATTAGGCTGTCCTGCAAAAATTATTGGGCCCTTATAACAATTTTCTGTTCAGGAAACAATAAGCAATGTGCTACTAAAGTTCAGATTTTGCAATACAGCAAAAAGAGTCAGCCTGCTTGCTGCACCAAGTGAACTGTCAAATGTCACAACACAAAATAAAAAGACCCAACAGGCCAGAAAATGCTGTTGTCTAACATTCTCTGGCCAATCGTGCTGAACATGCCTAAATCAACCTCTGCAAATACGAGCTCTCTTAACAGCAAGACAACTGAAATGTGAAACCAGTAATCTAAAAAGCACAGTACAGTGCATGCTATAATTACAGTATTCAAAGTTCTATGTGCACCCTTTCTGCTGCCTTCAAATAACTATGTATGTCAAACATGGTACATATGAAACTGATGTTCTGAAATCTTCACAAACGCGGTCACACCTATAACACTTCAGATCATTCATCCACGTATTATCAGTACGGTAGCAGTAGTAGTAGTAGTGGTGGTGGTGGTAGGAACAACAACAACAACAACAGCAACAGCAGCAACAACAACAACAATATCAGTAATATCAATAGAATTTTTGATATTCAGAATCACTGGAGCATTCCTTCTACCCTCATCTCTCCATGACTCCAAATAACAACAGCAGACATTGTACATAGGCAAACAAAATAAACAGATGCACAAACAGTAATGCACAAACGCCATACAGAAAGTTATAACTAATGACTGAAATGGGCATCCAAGTACCATGATACACTGCCCATTACCAGGAAATAACCAATTACTTGAAACTTCTTAAAATTGGTAGCAAGGGGAGGGCAGATCCCCACCCCGCCTCAAAAAAATTACAGCCTGCCAGAAAATTTTTTTTCTGCTGGAACACTGTTTAACCGAAGGTGAAAACACTTCATCCTTATTTTAGACTACTTTACCAAACAGAGTAATTTAGTTCGTCTTAAAGTGCACTTTAATTTCTTGCCGCAAACATATGTGCTGTATCAGCAGACGTAAGATTTTTTACACATGCACAAAATAAAGGTGATACTTTCCAATATTGATTTTGTTGTCAAAAGTTAGCAACTGTCTGGTGGAACTTCCTCCCATCGTTATTCACTCACGATACCACCAAAACTGCAGTACAGGAGCTAAAGCTGAGGCAAAATAATGGAAAGGGATGTCAATTTGTGATCCCGCAACGAACATGTTGCGACTTTCTATGCTCATAATGCCTGTGCAAAGTGTTATCAAGATGAAATAAGAATGCAGTCAGAGACGAATGGCAGATGCTAGTGATTTCATGATGCAAGTGTGGTCAATAGCAGCTTCTGAAGCAATTGATCATGGAACAATCAGTCTGTGACAGAGAACAACTGACAACTAACTGTGATACAACTGAGCACCATCACTTTGTACAGTAGCGAACAACCCGACGCAGAACGGCAAGCAACTAATGTACCACGAGCTCTACACAGTCAGTGCTATTATACATTAACTCATTCAATAACATACACTGTATGTCAAATAAGTACAGCTAGTGCAAATAAAAGTAATACTTAACTTGTCGCAAATTAACGATTAGTTAATCAAAACAGAAACTAACGCAGCGCAGAAGCGAAACAGAAGCGAATCAGAGACAAACTGACGGAAACCAAAAACTCGAAAGTGATGATCATTTTTGTCTTTGAAGCAAACAAGGGAATACAGCAGTTTACCTTTCAACCTCCAAGACATGACTTTGAGCATCTGACTGCCAGCCAGACCAACATCCTCATTATAAGGTATTGGAGCTACAGTTGGGGCAAAATAATGGGTGAGTGAGTGAGTAGGGTTTAATGTCCCATTCAAAATAATGGAAAGAGATGTCAAATTCTGATGCCCAATAAACATGTCGCTACCTTTTGAAACCTTAATGGCCCATAAAAAGTTATATAAAAATACAATAAAAACTGCAATAAAGCTACTAATGGTAGACACGAGTGATTATAAGCCTGTCCAATGCTAATGCTGTTAATAGCAGTAGCACTACTCTACTTGCTTATGCTAACCTAAAACACTGAAATTAGCTGCTTGAACCAGCAACCAAGCACTGCATGTTAGAACTACCACTCATCGATACGAGCCATGCAAAGTGATTAAACTTGCATTAGAAACATGCATAACGTATAACACTTGTTGCACGTACAAACACACACACATGCATGTAACAATGACTGCCACTATATGATAAACTCATGATTCAGCACTGTGTCAATGAAACTATAACAACAAGATTCAGTTGTATGAAAACACAACACATTGTCATAACACATTACATGTGAACACATACACATATATAACATACATGTGAACAGGGCGGTTGACTTTACACAATTCTGCTGAGATTTCTGCCAATTTTATACCTATTTACACAATTCAACTGGGACCTAATTTGCTAGCAAATTTCCTAAGATTTTCACTAAGACATTAGACTTTACTTAGTCAGCAACTTAAAATATCATGCAGTTTTTCTCAAGATTTTCTTGTAAATTAAGCTTTATTCTCAAGACGCACTGTGCGTTCCACCATTGGCGACCGCATCTTTCCAGTGCCTGCTGCATCGGTCTGGAACAGTTTGCTGAAGTCGGTCCGGTCATCGTTGTTGTTGCAAGTTTTCTGCAGCAGACTGAAAACCGAACATTTTGCCCGGTCTTACAGTCATGACTAAGAACGTCTCATTGCACTGACTACTATCACGCGACTTCACTGTTTCAGCTTATTGTTACGCGTCCTTGTAGTCTTTGTCTTGTGGTACTTAACACCACGCTAAAGTTTATTCGTCCTTCATCATCTTCATCATCATCATGTTGAATTTTTCCTGTTATTCATGACTACGACTTAGCACTCATGTAGATTAGGTCCCAGATAACTGCAGAAAATCTGTAATTCCTGCTAATGTCTTTGTAGAAAACAACTGCTTTCTCGCTCAAGCAGAGAAAGAGGAAATTCACAGTAATGGAAATCTAACATTAACAGCCCCAACTGCCAGTAATAATGAACAGGAGCAGCGATCAAGAAAGTAACGCAATATGGTGATGACATCGCTCAGTACTGACGTCACCAGCCTGGTTGCATTCTAGCAACAATTTTCAGCAAACTGTATTTTTCATATTTTAACAAAAAAAGTTAAATATCTACTATCATTTGGTGAGAACTTTCATAACCATCTCCATTCTTTATTAACCGGAAACACCAGCTCTATTGTAATTATTAAACAGTTGTAGCTGACCTAGTTGAAATGTGGACTAAACTCAGCGTGGTGACCACCAAATACCGAGGACAACAGAAACAACTAGTGCAAATCGCTATGCTCCAGTCTGAAGCATGATTGCAACCATGATGATAATATGAAATTATTAAAACATTGCTGTTTGAGATTTAGTTTATATTTTGCTACAGGCAAAGACCAGAATGGTGGGCTAATCCCCCATCAGTTGTTGACATCAGCAGAAGACCGCTGCTGCAGTACTAAGTTAGCTGTCCGCCACGTACTGACAGTGTCGTTCGCGACTATCATTGCAGCATCGTCCGCCGGGTCTGATCCGCTGATTGTCGGTAAGTCTGAATGTAAGCCGTCTACAAGCATATCAGCAGCAGTAGCAGCACAGTGGCCGGGCCTATCAAGCACGTCCGTAGCGTTCGACACCGAGAGTGGAGTTGTCGTTGTGTCAATTTCTGCCAATACTCCATCCTGGATTCCTATATCCATGGACCCATCCTCAAAGTCTGGGGACTCACCTGCCGTAGGACTTGTGACAATATCGTCGGCTGATGGGGGCACAGACTTGCGAATCCCACAGCGATCCATGACGGCACGCACGCCGTCCGTGTCCAGGGAGTGGCGGAACTTCATGTGTGACATCAGGCCGGACCGGTTGTATGACCGCACCTCACACATCGGACAAGCAACTGACGGTTCAGACAGGCGCTCGATCTTAACACCGTGTGCTGGGAGACAGGACTCGAGCTGGTGGGTCCGGCAGTCCTTGGCGCGCCAGAATGTTGCTGGGCAGTGGGTACAGCGGAACAAGGTAGATCGTCGGACGTCAGCCGGTGACGTCCCAGTGCAGGATACGGCGTGGGACTCTGACGTTGCTGTTGGCTCCAGCTTAGTGGCGCACGATCGACACATCGACACGCCCTTCGCTAGGATTGGGTAGTTGCGGAACATCATCACAAAGAACTCGCCATTGCTTGATGAGCGCGACTTGCGGTTCCGCTTTGGACGTGAGACGTCCTCCATGGAGGGCTGGAAATGACCGCTGCCATCGTCACTGACCACTGACTCGTAGAGCTGCGGAAACAGCTCTTTTGGTTGCTGGTCTGGTTCCGGTATGTCCTCATCCGAATCTAGTCCGTCACCGTGAGACACGCTGACTGCGCTGTCGTACAGGGAGCAGCTGGCTGGAGACGGTCTCGTCTGTGTCACGAACGCAGCAGACGTCGTTGATGACGGACTGGAAATAGTCGGTGAGAGAACGCCATTGAACTCTTCCGATGATAACACTGTTCCTCCCAGACCCCCGTGTTCCACTGCCCGGTCCATTGCTAAACCAGTTCCTCCAAGCACCCCATGTTCCACAGACGACCGGTCTATCGCCAACGCTGTTGTCGGGCCAACACCGTGCTCAGCTAACAGTTTTGCGGCATCATCCTTGGGCATGTGGTGTGCCTGCATGACGTGGCCCTTGAGTGCAGGGAAACCAAAGCAAGTCTTGGGGCAAAGCGGGCACCGGGCCTCGCTGACCCCAAGCTCTGCCGTCCCCACACCAATCAGTGGCAGGCATTTGTCGATCTACATACATACAATACATGCTTTGTTTGTTAAAACAGTTGATAAGACAACTGATGAAATGTAAATCAGATGGACAGCCAATAGAAATGACGACAGAGATTACAACAATCACAAAGTACATAAACTGTGTAACAACTGTAACTACACCGTGGTCCATAAAAATGTGCTACTTCTATTTTTTGAATAACTTCAAAAAACATGGGCTGATTTTAATAATTTTTGGCAAGCGATATCAAGAAAGAACTGGATGCGAATGACTGCAGTCTTGGCCACCTCACTTTAATGCTGTCGCAACACTACCTCGTGAAATGCAAAAGTCATAGTTTGGCCATTTACAACAATTAATTTATACTGCATGTAGTGCACACGTCGGCTCAGAAATGATTAACTAAAAAGCGAAAAACACGATTGGTAACTATTGTATCTCAAAATGTCACACGTGTCATCACACGTGTTTACTATGGATCCGTGTGGTCTGAAATAAATAAATTGATTGATTGATTGACATCATCTTTATTACAGCGTGTGTTCAAAATGGCCTCCTCCAGCTCAAAGCAAGCGGCAAACGTTGACATCACTTGCAAACAGCAGGCTCAACACTCTGCACTTCATGATGTGTGTAGTAACAGTATTAAAGTGAGGTGGCCAAAAGTAGTCATTTGCGTCGAGTTTCTTCTTGATGTTGCACGCCAAAAATAATTTAAATCTGCCAATGCTGCACAAAGCTATTTAAAAAATAAAAGTGGCACATTTATTATGAACCACGGTGTAGTAAGTGTTACATCACACTCATTTTACTTGTTTTGATATAATGAATGACTAAACTGGCTGTTGTCGTGCTGTATTGTACACAAAAATACACAAATACTATTACTGCATCGACATCACTTAAATATTGTTATCTACTGTTATCTTCACAATTCCCTTTCAATGCTTTAAAAACATAAATGGAAAAATAAAGCAAACATTTGCAAATGTGCTATTCGTAAATAAATTTTTTAAAGTTTGCAAATGTTGACTGCAACTATGGCTTGACCTGGTGCTGCCGGCAAAGCTTCTGTGAGGGAAAGCGCTCCGAGCAGTACGGGCAGACATAAGAGTATCGGCGTGAGTATGAAGCAGTCTTTGGATCACCACACGGCAGCTGGCGATGCCGCCGCTTCGATTCACGACCGGTCAGGTCAGCCTGGCAGACTGAGCAGTAGTACGTGCCCTCACACTGCATGAACACGTTCTTGTACAGGATTCCCTTCGCTTTTGACGAACGCGACTTCACCCCGGATTCGGGATTTAGCTGTCTTCCATCCACAACTGCCTGAGAGGATGGCTTTCCACCGCCGTCCACCTCAGGAGACATTACTGGCGACAAAACTGGAGCAGCCTTATTCGTCTGATGGTCCACTTCTTGGCCGACAATGACACTGTTGGTCGAGGTGGCCGCCTGGTTTACGGTCGGCCGGCGGAAGTTCGAGACCAACTGTTCAAGGCTCGGCACCGATGTAGCTCCAGAGGGTGTCGGGAGTACACACTGAACTGGGGACGGGCCGACCGTTGATGCCAATGCCCCCGGCTGAGAACCCCCACCCGAGTGCCGTAGCCTCACATGTAGCTGCACGTATTCGGTGGACATGAACGTCTTGGGGCAGAACGAGCACGGGAACAGCTGCTGCTGCGACTGTTGTTTTGTCAAACCCGTCCCATCTGTCTGCGCTGCACTGCGGCCCCCACCGCAAAGATAAACGACATGGTGGCGCATGATACGAGGGTCGCGGTACCGCAGTGAGCATGCGAGACAGGCATAGACCCGGTAAGCTGAGAGACTAGCGGAGGTGTGGTGGTCGGCCAGGTGACTGTTTGCCAGTGCACTACTGCTGAATGTCAACAAACACGCCTCACACTGGTACTCCACAAACTCACGCATACGACTGCCCTCAAACACTATCTCCTTCCCTGTCGGCTGGCTTGTGGTGGTGGGATATTCCGGGGCAATCCCTGACGATACGGTTGGCAATTCAGTAGGAACGCCTAGAGCTGGCACTCGCGGAGGAAGGCCAGTGGCCAGCATGTGTGTCGATGTTGTGGTGCCTTCGTCGGCATAAGGCACCGGTGCCTGCGATGACATCATGTGAAGCTGATCCGCACCAGGCAAAGTGGCAGAGGTCGCACCTGGAACATGTTGTCGAAGAAAATGCTCTGCCAGCTGCAGCATCTCAACCACTGCGGTGTTGGTTGAAACGGCCGGTGGAACCGACTCGGCGACAGCCGGAATCACCACCGAATTACCCACACCTATGCCATTGGCTGCTGCCTTCATTACTGGAGACTGCCGACCAACGCAGACCGCCGAGTGGGCTTCGAGTCCAGAGACAAGTTCGCCGCAGCCATCACACATGCAGACCGCCCCCGACTGCATAGGAAGGGGATCCCTGGAGTCACAAGAGGCAACTGGAGGACATCCACCAGTTGCGGCAGGCATTTTCACAAAACAGTTCTTGGCTTTGGGTGTACTGGTGGTGGGTTTGTCAAACTGCATGGAGGAGTCCTGAGCCGACGCCCCCGATGCATCTGTGGACTCCGAACTCCGTCGATGTCCGTGCGCCCGCTGGATGTGGACCGACAGTCCAAGCCGCTTCGAAAAAGTTCGTGAGCACTGTCCGCACGTAAACCCGACAAAGCTATCACCAGATGATGCTGAAGTGTCTGGCTCCACCTTGCCCTGGTGGGAGGCAAAATCCCTACCGACACCAATGCCGGATTTTGACGTCATCGTCGAGGGGACCGAAAAGTCCTTGAAAGATGAGTTGGCTGCCGTGCTGTTTTCTGACTTGGCACTGTGTCCAGAACGTTTCCGTTTCTTGTGTCCTCCAGATGATGGGGTGGTAGTGAATTCCAGTTCTGGGGCATTCCGGGATGTCCCGAGCGATGGCAGGGACATGGATCTCGGTTGCTGCGAGTTGGCGGCGTGATCCATCGATCCAGGAACACATCGGACAAGGCTCTGCACTGACTGCATGACGGTCTGCAGGTTTGGCAGAAACTGCTGCAAGTACGGCAGGTTAGAGTCAGTCACCAGGATCGTACCGCTGGCGCCACCGTCGGTCCCCCGTCCCTCATCATGCGTCTCTGCACTACCACGGGACGACTCCGAAGTGCCCGCGGCCTGCGAGGGTGGTATCAGTCGGACGAGTACTCCCGAGTCTCCGCTGTGATTGTTTGACGCGTTGTTGTATCCACCGCACATCGACGAATCAGAACCGGCCATGGCAACACCAACGCTACGCCCCGACACGTCCCCATGCAAACCAACCCTGTGGCTGCCAATCTCTGACTGCAGGTAGGCGGTGATTTCTTTCAGAGCACGCTCATCGACTGAGGTATCCCCACCACCAGCTCCAGCAACTGAGACCGTTGACTGAGATAACATGCTCGGCATGGGGCAGTTTGCTGCGCTCAGAACTTGCTGAATGTCGTCCAGAGTAAATCCACCCGCATTCGGTGCTGCACACAACACGCAATGATTACATACACCCTTGTCTATTGATCAAAATGGCTTCTGTAAACTACCGCACTGTGACACCTGATCGCATTGTATCACCTGACTGTAATATGCTCAAACTCACAGCTAGTTTAGTAAGTATTTTTTAAAATTTTCAACTTTGGTTCCTTCAGTACGGCATTCACACAAATAAGTCTGATCGAGAACAGTCAGTGCATGAACAAAGATATTAAAATTGAACATAAAAAACATTACGATTTAGAGCAACTTAAATAACTGGTATTTTCTAGCAGTATAAGGAATTTTAAAATCATGAAAAATTCTGTCCAGCTTCATCCTACTATTTTCAAATATCATCAGACAGGCGCTCAATAAAAATAAAAGCCATGCAATAATGTACCACGATTCAGTTCTCGTTTTCCATCGTCGCCTGTGACGGCAGTTGCTGCTGCGCCCGATGTTCCTTTGACAGTACGGCCGAGCCTCATGTCAACCAACTTGCTTTCAGCAGTTGGAACGAAGCTATTCGTCATTACGTCATATCTCAGTCCGGCTGTTTCCTCAAGCCGTCTTACAACTGCGAGTTTCAGTCCGTTTTCCCAGCCAACCTGTGGGTCAAGCTCAGGCGAACGAACACAGGACAACAGGTCCAGTAGTGATGTGTACAGATGACGGTCGACTTCGGATGACAGAATCGGTTCGTCACTACTGATCGGCGGGAGAATTCGGCACGACTCTTCAACGTCATAGAACTGAGTATCAGTTGGAAGCAGAGAGAATGACGTCAGCTGGCTGGCCTAAAGCAACACCATGCAACAGACATGAATTATCATACTATTATCGTCATCAGTATCTAGCATACAAGTAACACAGACATTATCAGCAACGTTATCAGCATTGCGTTGAATAAAAGCATAGACTAAAACAGTGACTAAGAGGCTATTTCAAATTCATCAAACTACAACCTTCATTAGTTAAAATGTGATTAACATTTCTGCAACTGATGCTGATTGCTTTGGAACCAATTCCAGTTGCAGTTGAACAGTTAGTAAAATGAACAAATAACTAATAAGCAATATGAATTCATTAATGCAGCCTATTAAGAGAGTCGTGTGGTTAACAGCATTTCATTGTACCAGATGCATGTGTGGTCAGCCATATAGCTCACTGAATGTTGATAACATCACACATTTGAGTCAGTTACACTGGAAAGCATTAGTTAATTCTTCATTAGCGAAAGGTTGTATAGAACTCTTTATGGGCATCACATCGCTGAGCTAGTGTTGTTATGGTTATCGAAATCGGCACCAGAACTGCGATTTTTTTTGCAATATCGAATCATATCAAAACCGCAATTTTGTGCTCGCTATTGACAATTTCGGTTTTTCGATTTCCAAACAACGCAGCTCTGGCGTCTTGACTGTGCCGTGAACGTTAAACAGTATGCTGCGGCAAGACGAGAGGGCGAGACAACCGCATCACAGTGACTCGTCTCGCCTGCTTCTCTCCCAGATCAAACTGAGATTGCCTGCGCACTGCATCTAGTGTATGAGGAAAAGGGGGAGACTTAAAACGACTGAATGAAGCAGTGTGGGAAAGCGGTCTTGAGTTACTACTTAACGTCAGACAGTGAAGCTGCATTTTACAGCCACAAAGGTACTGGTGATGCGGGGTGAGACGGTGGTGGCCGTGAATGCAGTTACGTGTTGTAAACTGAAGTCCTGTCTACCGGCCTGCGGCACGAACAGAGTTAATTACCAACAGGTGTGAGTAGAGCCTACTTGTTTTTATGCCTAATCGACGGCTGGACGTCGGTCACTGAACGTCATTGTGATCAACCAGCGACCACACGGTCTCTGTCTGTCTACTCTGTCTGGTCGACGAATGCTTAGCTCACTCGTTCTGAGGAGTAATAATGCAAGTTTGCCTTAGCCTCATGCCACGCTGTCTGCCTGCCCCGTCACAAATCGACCTACCACAGCAAACCGGCAAGCGTGAAACTGTAACAACAGTATCTGCAGCAGTGCCTCTACGCTCTTGCTCTATCATTAGCGGGCACCGTGGATATGTCTTGTCTGCTCTCTCTCTGTCCCTCTCCCATCACCAATGTGCCGTTACCCGACCACCCATGTTAGCGGCGGGCGGGCGTGCGCGTCATCGCTAGACGCCCGGCAGCTGGTTTTGGTGCTGGTCAAAAAACCGAAACTGCGGTTTTTCCCTAAAACCCAACCGAAACGAACCGACCGACCTCAACCAGTGTGAAACTGTAACAACACTACCCTGAGCTATGAAGAGTAACCTGCCATAAGGGATTACACAGTGTTATCTCCCACCAAACACAGGTGAAGGCACCTGCCAACTTCAGCCAAACAGGCCAGTACTCAGTTTACCTACGCTGGAGAAATGGAAGGCAGAGTTGACCTCGGTGGTTAATTATACACTGAGATTTAAAATGGTTTACCTGTTCGCAGACAGTCACCCAACCAGGTAGTAACAACTTGATAGCAGCCGACCGACCAGGAGTCAAAAACCATGACCATTTGATCGTTAAGTCCAATGCCATGCCAAGCTGGTTGATCTATTGTTGCCACCTATGATTTTATTCATTCAGAAATTACCCACCAAGCGCATGTGTGGGTGTCGGAGATACAATCGACCGACAGCACGACAGATTTGAGCAAGACTGGCAGCGACATCGGTGTCAAGATCGGCGTAGTGACGACAAGACAGGTTGTGTAGGTGATTAGTTGGACCACCAGTGGAGCGTTGGCAAACATGATTTAACTCACGACGAAATACGGAGACGGCAAGTTCGGTACACAGAGACATCACCTCCTCAGCAAACTGTAAGGCATGCACAAATAACAGATCTATTTTAAAAAAGAAGCAAGCAAAATGTGAATTTGTATGGTGCACGAATGCTGATTCATTCGTACCCTGAAAACAAAATGCTTCAGTAATCATCCAAAAAACTGAGATGGCGTGAACAGGATCTCGGCAGTGAGTAACACGTCATCAGGCTGGCAAACGGAGAACACTGATGAATAACGTAAGTGAACAGATGCACCACTAGTAGTGCTTTGACAGATGCAACTTAACTCACTAAGAAATACTGAAACAACAAGCAAGCCTGGAGAAATCAACTCTTCACCAAATTGCAAAGTACACAGACACAGCAGAATGTATAAACTACTAATATAAACAAAGCCGCAATGGAAATTATGAGGACATGACATAAACGAGCATGAAACAAACTTTTTGAGTTTTTAAGGTGTACACATCTTAGTGCCAGCTTGAAAACGCAATGCACAAGAAGACAGAGTATAGCTACCGGGGTATCTGAACACTACAGCGTTTTTCGTAACTAAGTCAAATGATAACAAATTTGCACGAAATTTACCAAAAAACGCAGCTGAAAGAATGTCAATTGAAAATATTTTAACGAAATTGTAACAAGTGCTGTGCATGACATAACAGACACAGATCTCCATGTATAACAAACCTCAGAGACAAGAACATCCAAAAAAACACTGATGTTCTTCAGATCCTGAGTCAAGACGGCGACCTTCCTGACACTGTCCTGAAAACGCTGCAAGTCCGGCTCGTTGCTACGCTGAATTCTCAACCAGAACTCCAACAGCTCCTGTACGGAACAAAAAAGTGCCAGATTATAATGACGAGCATTAAGCCAACAGCACAGAACTAATAGCATCAATTTTTGTAAACGTGCATAAAAAAGCCCAACGAACCATGCTATGCAACTGAATCATCTTTCGCAACTCTCATACACACATTCTCGAAAGCGGTTATTTGTCGATTAATGGACTGATTATGTGAAGTGACAACTGATGACTCACCATGCACTCAAAATGCGCCAACTTATCCCGAGTCTGTAATACTTTTCACCATGTTGTTCTCACCCACAAAATGCATGAATATTGCAACATAGTAGGTAAAAGGTAAAGCTCCCCTCTCACAGCTCTTGTGTCTGTAGGGGTGGTGCTCATCTCCGTTTCATAGGCACTGAGCCAGCAGTGAGCCTAAGCTTAGCGACATGGGTGGTAGACCAGACCTCTCCCATATACTGCCGTTACCTTCCCGGCAGAGAGGCCAGTACCAAATTATACTGCTTGGTGACAAAGGCACATGTGTGTGAACAACTTGCCCAAGGTCGTTACCTGGCAGTACACCGGGCTGGAATTAAACCAAACTGGGGACCATAGTGTCACCACTCACCAGTTTGACACGCTACTGATACACCACCAAGCCACACACTGCAACATAGTAATGCAATGCAAAGCAGCAAAAATCTGCTGTCTAAAATACATACAACTAAACAGTAATGTTGTGGGTAATCCAAATGTGAAGTTAACAGAAGAAAGAATAAACAACAACAAATGTATATTGCACATCCTAGTTTTGGCTGTCGTGCATTCTTGCTATACTCAATACTTTTAACGACGAGTTGTATATTTCTATATTTCTTTTCAGTAGTATGGTAGTATCTTGTATTACTCTCTCGCTCTAATCTGTGCTGCCCACTGGCATAATAAATGACCGACAGAACCAACTAACCTGGATACAGCAAGCTTGGACCGGCTTGACCCAGTTAACAAGTAGAAACGTCTGAGATAACAGTAAAAGGAACGACTGGTCCTCAACGCTGCCTCGGGATGCAAGGTGACGTAATAAGTCACACGCCACACAACAACGAATCTGACAACACTGCAACAACCCAACAGACATAGAAATAAAGTTGGAACTTGGAATATTCAGGAAAAATTTTAGAACTTCATTTAACATCCATAATTGTGAGGCTACTGGTGGTACTATTATTAGCTGTGATCGTTGGTAACTTGGTATGCAACTGTGCATAAAATGTTCAAGCGAGGAATTCATTTTCAAACTGGAAGTTTCAACAGCAGTTAAAGCATTTTGTTGTGAATTCTTGTGACAGAGTGACGGACCTAGCTATCAAGCTAGTGCAGCAGCAGCAGGTAGGTGGCCTTCATACTAATATTTTACTAAAATATCTTGCTTAACTACTTAGCTCCTTACCTATTTACTTCATTTCAAAGAAAAAAAATAATTTCCAATCAGAGTTTCAAAGACCTGGATATAAAAATCACTGGTCCTGTCGAGTCGATACAGCAGTAGCGAATAGTTGGTCTTCACTACAATATCTGACCCAAACAACTTGCTAACTTAGTTATTCGCTTAAATTGCTCGCTTGTAAACCTAAAAACAACACCCTATCAGAGACCTGGTTGCAAAAATCATCTGTCCTGTCATGCTGCTGCAGGTAGGTGGCTTTCATAGCAATGGTCGGACTCAAACATCTTACTTACTTACTTAATGTACAGTCAAAAATAGCAACCAATCAGACACCTGGTTGTGAAAATCGTCAGTCCTGCCAAGCCGGTGCAACAGCAGCAGGTAGGTGGCCCTCATAGCAACGTCAGACTCAAAGACAGGACTACGAACACACCATGAGATGAGATTCAGACTGTATGCCTCACAGCCACTCTCCATCAGCATCTGAATGCGTAGCCTCAGCAGCTCTGGGTATTCACCGGTTGTCACATAGGCCAGAGCTGTGCACAAAACAACACAAGAGTATTGCAGCAGAAATAGTAATTTAGATAGTACTAGTTGTAGTGTGAGTACTGAGTAGTATACCGTGTCTCAAAAAACTGTGCCACTTTTATTTCTTGAATAACTCCATGAAACATTGGCCAATTTTGATAATTTCTGGCAGGCTAAATCGTGAATCAAGTTTATGCAAATGACTTTAATTTTGGCAACCTCATCTTGATACTGTCATTGCACTATCTTGTGAAATTCAGAAGTATTTGTTTGGCCATTTACAACAACGAATTCATACTAGGCAGTGCATGTGTTGGGTCAGAAATGATGAACTGAATAGCAACAAACACAAGTGACAGTTATTACTATTATCTCTCAAAAAGTCACATGTCACATCACATCATCATGTGCTCAAAATGTCCTCCTCCAGCTCAAATGCAAGCGGTGCACATTGACGCCGCTAGCTAACAGCGCGTTCAGTAACGCGAGACCAAGAGCAGCTCACTCATTGTTCATGCATAATTTCAGTTCGTCGATGTATGATTAGAGTTAAATGAATTACAAATTTTCAATGATTTTCTGATTTCAGTAATTTCCTGAGCCAATGCATGCGCTATCCAGTATGAATCCATTGTCTTAAACCAGCACAGACTTGTGAGATGTTGAGTTACTGGCCAGAAAGACACCTCACTGCCGGCTCAAATGCCAGCAAACACAGATGAGCACAAACCCTAGAGTTACGAGAGGGTGATGTTGACTATGAGCAAATTACCGTACCTGTACCTACCAAATCAGACTAAGATAAAGTAAGTAAGTAAATGTGCACGTACCAGAGTCCCTGTCAACATCTTCACCCCTCATCATAGCAACGAGCGTAGGATGACTCCATTGGTTAACCAGCAGCCAGTCAAGGATGTGAAAAACATGACAAATTGTATAACTGGCAAGCTGTTCACGAGCTGCTACGATAGTCTCCTTGAGCGCTACTTTGTGTGGGTCGTCGTTGGCTAGATGATGAAACTCTATGCCCAAAACGACCCGCGAACACTCCCTGCACAGTAGAAAATTTAAACCACACTTAGCTTGCACTGCTACAGTTTTCAATTTTCGGCTACAGTCATGTATCATAAAGCAAACAATGATGCAGCATGGGCAATCTAAATGGTTTAATTATGATACCACACTGTCTGGAGTGGTATATGCTCGAATTGCATCCTCACATACCCACTCCAGCAGTGTGGTATCTAATAAAGATTAATAAATAAGCATGTTTGTGCGAACATAAAACAGCAAAAACACACAGCTAGTTATCACAAGTGTTTAATGATTACCTTATTATAGAATTTCATGGAGAAGTGCCTGTGACAGATTTCTCAAAGCAGTCAACATTTGGGAAATAAAACTAATGATTAATACCATCAGTAATAGCACCGGTATAATTAGCAAACGACAATGTTCATGCTGGTACAAGATAGGATCGTGGCACTGCCACTGTAAGAGTTCACACAACTCATATCATCAATGCAAATTAGCACCAATCAGCTGATGACCTTTGAACCAAACCAACTGGTTTGTGCATACTCAACCAGTAATCCCGTACTTAACCTGAAGTACAAACAGGCCGTAACAAGGGTTAACATAGTTAACTGTGTTGATTAAACTCAATGTGACAATGCATTACCATTACATTAAAACACCACTGTTTAAATAAAAGAAAATGACTAAAAACCAGTAACTTCAACAAAAGCAAAAGTATTGCAAAGAACATACATGAACAGATAATGTCCCAAGGCATCGGCTTCAGCAGCGGTAGCATCATGACTAGGGCGGAGATCAGTATAGTAGGAGAGAGCTGCTGTTAACACTTGTAACTTGGCTTCTACACTCTTTGATTCAGCAGTCAGACAGTCCACCAACGCCTGCAGAACACAGTACACATCGTCAATTCACCATTGCCATCACCATCATCAGCAGCAGCATGATCTGCTGCTGTAGCATCCACACTTTTCAGATATTCATTCACAGAAAGTGACCTAGACAGAAGACACTAATCTAGCACAACAAAAACAAGTACTTCTGGCTCAAGGCCTGGCGCAAATGCAAAACTTCCCTACACAAAATGTAACCAATAATTCTAGCGGTAGATCAGCCATCTTGCCATTAGCACTGGAAAATTGCTAGAGGTAGATCAACTAAACACATTATGGGGTAGATCGTAAAACTTATGCCTGGTAGACATAAAAGGTCTATAAATCATGCCAAGAGACTGTCATGTATTTAAGTCAAGCTTATTCAGTATTATGTCAAAATTCATCTCAGGACAAAGCTGTTTCTTGTAACAATGCAGTGAAAAAATGTGGCTGCAATCTTACATTAACAACGAGATAAATGTAATTAGATAAATGGCGATCTACCGCTAGTAATTTTCTGCTCTCTAGTGTGAGATCACCGATCTAATGCTAGCACTGACCAAATGTAATACTAACCCTAACCGGAAGCTTTGCCTTAACCCCAAACCATATATCTAGTAATTTTATTACAAAATGTATGCTAGGTGTACTATATGCGTGAAAGATCTGACGTGGTGCACCCTATACTGCCGATATCTTGACAAAAAGCTGACCGCATCTCTTAACTGTAACCCCAAGTCAAAATCACGTACTGTATTTCAAATCTCCTGATGCAGAACATTTTCGATAGTGCCCAATGCATTATTAGTGTAGCTTTTGTCTCTTTTGATCTCTACTACAAGTATTGCAATGCAAAAAAATCCTAGGGAAGGGGACGATGGTAAAAGGCGGATGTGCAGATCTGCGGATGTGGCAATGGGTAAAAGACAGATGTTGATGCGGAGGACATCCGCATTTTACCTATCGTACTGCCTCTGGACCAACGTCATCGTCGTGCATTGTCGTGAGTCGTCATCGTATAAACCTGTCATCTCTGCGGGTCATTGTCACGCGTTCTGTTGTCAACTTACATGTCGACGTTGTACTTCGTCGTGCATTTTTGCGTGTCGTCATCATCGCATATGTTGTCGTTGTGCATTTCCGTACATCAATTTTCACAGCATATATCCAAAAGCGAAAAGACGCTTCTGTGAAAATTCACGGAAAAAAGCAGTTGACTATGGCTATCTGCTGTGAATTTTTGATCTAAAGTGTGTCCGTTTTTCTAGGGTGAGGTAGCGCTTGGATCAGGGCTTGATTGAACAGTCATTTGTATGGTGCACGCGCATTAACGTCACGCGTGTCAGGCGCATTAACGCGCACAGTGAGAACGCACCTCGTAATCAGGATTAGGCTAATGTCGAGGCCTATGCAGAGTGTGAAGTGTGGACTGTGAAGAAATTCACAGCGGCAGACTTCAAACGACTGTCGCCTATAAAGCGTCCACTGAGCAGTTAATTACGGAGCGAATGATTTTAAAAAACTCAACAACTTTCATGACTGGTAATGTACGTGACAACTAGTATCCGCACATCCGTCTTTTACCCACACATCCGCACTTAGCATCCGCAGATTTTATCCGCCTTTAACTCGTTGCCACATCCGCGTTTTACCCATAGCCTAGAGAAGGCCCAAACGACTATCACCCATCAAGACTAGTAACGAAGTAAGAATAGCAAAATATGCCTGATCAAGACTGGTTCGGTAACTTGCAAACTGCTGATGTTATCTGTATAGCAATACAAGTTGCTATACGTCGGGGCCGTCAAAAATCCGCGACACAGATATTACCGTTTGCAAAACATCAACAAATAACACATACGGTATAGATACGATTGCAGACGCTCTGGTTATTTCGCGAGTCCAGGCCGGCTTTTATATCCTCCAGTTCGCGCAGAAATCGCTGCCGATCCATACTTCGCTGCTTACAAAGTCATAAGAAGCAGTTTATGTGAAATTTCTAAACATTTCCATACTCCTCCATCTTGTTCTTCTCCGAGATTGATCACGCACATAGAATAGATAATTGTCAAACTCTGAATAACGTAACGTAGTGACCATGAGCTTAAGTACGGTTTCCATCCGCGCAAAAGAAACGCAACGCACTCAATGTAAGACCGACACCACTTATGTCGCTGCGTTTTGGCTGTTGTGTTGCTTGCCCTCGCTGTGTAACTTGCGTACTTTATTTCTTGTATTCATTGCGTGCTTGCTTGCGTACTTTTCTTGTCAGTACCGGCCGGATTCAGATAGACCTATGCGTGGATCGAGCCTCCGATACTTTTGAATAAAGGGAGTCCAGGAAGACAACTCACATTATCCCAGTTCCAATGGGCACACGCATGTTGTATTAATGTTGGATCAACGTCGAACTTCGACGTCGACGATGTTTTGAAAAGATGTTGGATTTGCAAATTGGATCGACGTCGAAACGTCAACGTTGTATCGACGTCGCCCTATCAACGCATTTTAAACGTCGATCCTACGTTGTCTTTACGTTGAATGTACGTGCAATGGATCCAGTGAGGGGAGTGCAATCCAGCTGTGCCCCCACCCTTTTTAGGGTTCTGTGGCCAGATATGGTTCAAAAAAGACTTCCTAAGGTGATATAATAATAATAATAAGTATAGAATATTCCGAGGTCCCTCAGAAGAGCCAAATTTCCGCTCTCCCAGTGGCATAGGCAAGGGTGGGAATGGGGGTGGCAATAACGGCAGGAGGCCCAGGCCGTCTGCAATCCCACAGACAAAACATAAGCACACGTTTAAAAGCACTAAACGTGCCAATTTTGTCAGTTGATTTTCAGAAAAATAATTAAAACTGTTGCCACCAGAGCTCATATTTTGAAGCTACAATGTAACAAATTCGATCATGTCTGGGATTCTGTCCCATACCCAGCTGGGAGGACTTACAGCACTTCCCCCACACCTCTAGCTGGATTTGGAAGGTCTTACTTCTAAGGGAGAGAGAGAGGAAAGGTAAAGGAAGGGAAGCGGTAGAAAGAAAAAAAGAGAAAGAAAGGACAGAGGACGAAAGGAGGGAAAAGGAAGTAAGGCAAACCCCCCAATTCACATTTCTGGCTACATCACTGTGCTCTCCGAAGCTAAAATGTTTTCAGCTTCAGGGGAAGGAAGTTTGCCCCTCCCCTGTCCACGATCACCCCACTAAGTACACTAAGAATTCAATCCCGGGATTGCAATCACTAGGTTTGAAATTTACCAGAGTAAGAGGGTGGCTCCAACAAGCTAAAAGGGTTCAAGTGCCCTCCCCCAATCATTGGTAATTTGAGCACTGTCAACTGTATCAACTGTGAACAAAACAAAAACTTGTACTTCACATTTTAAAACAAAAAAACAAACAAAAACAACTTTCTGATCACAGGAAACATCGCAAGTAGACGCGGTATCTGAAGTAATACACATAGTTTACACACAGTTTAGTTTCTGATCACAGGAAACATCGCAAGTAGACGCGGTATCTGAAGTAATACACATAGTTTACACACAGTTTAGTTTACAGGCGCCTATGGGTAAACTAAACTAAAATACGAGTTAATCAGTCACCTCAGCAGCACTGTACACGTGTATCTCTTCGGTGTGTGCATGCGTGTTTTTCTGTTTTTGCTGGTTTTGAGTCTACTAGTCAGTTTTACTGTTGTCATCTTACAAGCAATTTACCAACTAAAGACAAATGTTTGCACGCAGATTCGCATCAGCACAGCCGTCATAACTTTTGTATAATCCTGTTACTGAACTGAACTGAACTAAAGGTTAGGTGACATAGCACATAGGCAGACTTAGGCTGCGTTCACATAAACATGAGTACAAGTCCGGCACCGTACGGATTCTTGTATACGAGTTCTGGCAAACACGAGTTTGCGTGTATTTCAATGGCGGCCGTTCACATACATACGAGTACGGGTTACCTGTAAATTTTACTCGTACGAGTAGTTTCTGTGCAGGTCGTAAACAGCATTAATATTATTTATAAAAACCGTGGTGCATATTTGACGTCACAACTGACGTCATCATAAAATTGTTTTATCGTCAGAGATGTGCAGTTTTGTAAAAATAGTAATAACTTTGTAGTAGAATATTGTTGTTTATTCACAAAGCATTTTCTTGATTCAATTTAATTCAATATGGCCGACATGCATTTAGTTGTGTGCTTGCACAAGTGACTGTGAACGCTCCACTCGTACAACTGAAGCTTCCATGGGCCATAAACGGAAACCCGGACTCGTACTCGTACTCGTGTCTGTGTGAACGCAGCCTTAGCCACATTCAGCAAGTTCAACCAAACACAGTCCCACGAAAAAAAGGCCCAACAGACCAGCAGCTCAACATTTTCTGCCCAGTGATTGGTTGGAAGCTTTTTTATGACGTATTCTGACATTCAAAAGTTCACATAGTGCAGCACAACGTTCTATGGCTTGGGAGCTCTGTATGCTGTATCAAGAAATACAGAAAATATATGTGAGGTCAATCACATTTTTTAACAAACACATACAATTGGGCTTAGTCCTGGTCTTGGATACATACTATACCTTTTGGGGTTTGTTTGTATCATGGTATCAAAAATGTTATGACTGAATTGTGAGAGGATTCTGACGAAATTTACACAGAAATGAAACACCAACACACAAACTTTGGTGCCGATCCGTTTCAGGATCCAGATAAAGGGTTTTTGAATCTGGATGTTTGTCAATTTTTTGGATAAAACTACCCGAAAGTAGAACGAACAGCTAACAGATGGACAGCATTCTCCACCAGGTTGTCGATAGAGGTTGACATCAATGATCCCTTCTTGCTCTATGCAAGTGCATGTTCACATCTGTCTGAGAGGTGTAATGCCAAGTAGCCGTAGAGCTCTGTGCATAACGACTTCAACTGCCTTCAGAAGATACAGACGAGCATACATTGTGGACAACAGGTGCTCCCTAGGCTCCTAAACACACAAATGGAGAAACATATAGACGAAACTAAGCCACACAGAGAACCAGACAGACAGGCAGGCAGACAGATTAGATTCACAGGCTCCTAAAGTATTCTGGTAGAAACAGACGAGTGTACGTTACAGATAGCAGGTAGTAGCATCAAGGATGGGGCAAAGAAGATGGCTGCCTCCGCCAAATGCCCCTCCCGGCTCCCCAAATTTCAAGTTGTCACAAAATTGTCAAAAAATCTTGTTGGAACATTTGCATCCACACAGAGCTGAAAAAGCCTACTTTGGAAGAAATTCAGGGGTAACTGAATTTTTTAGCACCAATACTCCTTTGTCGGAATTCTGTAGAAAATTTGCAGTGTCTGTCGGAAAATTGCAACTTCCTGCCCACCTGCTTTTTCAACTCAAAAAGACACTGAAAACAAGTGCTCCATAAAATCCTAAACACGCACAGAAAAATGTGTACAGGGCGAACCAACATTGCAATGAATGATCTGTATGACATAAGACTGTGTGGGTCTAACACGATCTACTGTCATACGAATCATTTACCGCAATGTTGGTCTGAATTGGTTTTCTTTTTTACCTAAATGTTTGTTATTATGAGAGTTGTTCAATAAATAAGTTACAAAACAGTGTCATTCTGTTAGTTTTCCAAATGTTAAAAAATCCGAAATAAACACTTCGTAGAAAATTGTATTCTGAACACGTGTAGAAATTTTTTTGATGACGACATCATTATTGTGACGTCATCTGTTCACAGAACACCGTCTCCACGTGTATTATTTTCCCCACCAGTAATCTATCATAATTCGCAAGTGATAAGCAGCATAGGAACGAAAAAAATGAATAAATTTAACAAGTTAATGCCATTTCTTTAAATGCTAAAAACTAATGTTTTATTTTTCAACATATCGTCTGAGTTTGCTCAAACATTTTTCCTATCAGTCAGCAAACTTCTGAATGCCCGACGCAAAAAAAACGATGCTGGCTGCTGTCCATGCCAAAAAGAACAACTGATTGCACCTTGGTATATGATGCAAATTTCTGCCAACCTAGTATTTTCTTACACCAAACGTGAACTGTTTGCTTCGTAAAGCACTTGTCGCTACAAACTGGATGCATCTCAGAGTGAATCTAATATGCATTTATTTTTTTTGTCCACAAAAATGCGATAACGATATGCTGTTCTTTACTGGAGAATTTCAGTGGCAACGTCACCGTATTTAATGTTTATAAATGACATCACAGTGATGTCATCGTCAGAAAACTTACAGCTGCTAATCAGAATTAAATTCCTTACAAAACGTATATTTCGGATTTTCAGTATTTGGAAAACTAACAGAATTGTAACTTATTTATCAAACGACCCTCGTATCATTAAGTTTTTTTCTAACATTCATATTTCACAAGATAGTGTAGAAAAGCATTTACAGTGTGGTGAGATGAGGTATATAACAATTGCATTAATGCAAATTGTCTGCAAAGTGTGTCAGTAAAAGAATTTTGAAAATCCGTCAATAATTGGCAAAGATTTGAACAAAAGTTAAGTGCCACATTTTTTATTGGCCCAAGGCGTAGAGCAGTGATTTTCAACCGGGGTTCCACGGAACGCTTGGGTTCCGCGAGCATCTGCCAAGGGTTCCACAGCTGACCTGCAGTAAAATTGACCTTGCTTGCGAATTCACGCCAGACAATGCCGTAGAAACACTCAGCATCGATTTTTTGTTTGACATTGCGGTCTACGTGCCTTTTTTGCATAGACTTACTGTGATAAATCATTTTTGTTGTTAGTAAAATTTTTGGCAATTTGCATTTTAGGCCTATATTGTAACGTAGGAATAAGCTTCCTATGCGCGACATTATTCAACTCCAATTAGGCATTATCGGAAAATGGAAATGAAGAAGAAGAAAAAAAGTAGACCTACGTAGCCTATTGATAAAGGTTATGGTCACGAATACGAAATCGTTTGGCCATTTACTTAGTTAATTCAGTTCTTTAAAAACTCAGCTAAGGAGAATTAAAAAGACACGTAAACCTTGTCTTTCCCGAGAGCGTCCACATGATAAATTTTTTGGGTTGGTGGCGGGCCTGAGTGGCCGTCAATGACTGCCTCGCCCATAGTGTTTGGTTAAATACAATAACATGCTGTTGCCTACTAATGTGGTCAAATTTCATATTATAATTGTTTAACTTTGTCTGCTTTGTCGTCCTCATGACGGCTCTACCCTCAGTGCCCTGCTAGGCAAATGAGTCCTTTGACACTCTATAGCTTCATCCTCGCATACGTCGCTGGACTCACGGATCAATTCATGGGGTTCCGTGAGTGACTTTGACGCTTGTGTAGGGTTCCGCGGCAGCAAAAAGGTTGAAAAACACTAGCGTAGAGACACACCTAAACCAGAGATGTATCACAACATCGACTGATTTCAGGAAGTACAGATGAGTATACGGTACTCCGGTACATTGCAACACACTGCAGATAGCAGATAATCCTTAATAGGGCTGGTACTGATTAGAATTTTTTTAATCAATTAATCATCAAAAATTAATCGTGATTAATCGATTAATTTCAAACAATTTTTCAATTTTGTAGTTAATGCAAAAAACGTGAAAACTGCAAAACGCAAGTGTACTTGTTACCATTCATAAAAGTTGGAAACGTATAGGCCTACTTGTACACTATGCAGTCAGTTAACACGCATTTCAGGCTTTCAGCCAATCACGCAGACAAACAAGTGATGTCACATTTTCGGGCAAAAGAGCAGCACGTGTTTTGTTCACAATGTAGCCTGATGAGCTAAACAGGCGTTCGCATGGGACAGATGTCACAGGTATGCAAAGTACTGTTTTTACAAAACTAGCAAGAACAGGAAAACGATGGCTATTCAGTTTCCACCAGTTTAGTGAATTTTCTGTTTCTGGAAGCAGATCTTCATCTTTGTAGCGAGCCAAGTCAGCAGTCCATGCATGTGATACATCTCTCTCTTCGTCACTAGCATCAGAATCAGAATCGGTGAGTAACAGTGTCATTTTCGCTTTCTTAGCCTTTGGTTCAGAATGGTCATCACTTCTAACACGACCTTAAACACCTGATGGTCCTTCTTGCTGATCTCCCACACAGCATCTCGTTGCTCCCTGGGTAAACATTTCAGTTTTTTGTAGCGAGGATCTAAAGCTACAGACATCTTCAAAACTGGCAATGCGTCCATGCCTTCGATTCTTGTTGACAAGTCACTAGCTGCTTTCAACCTACTGTGCAAATTAGCAACGTTCACATGTCCAAAATTTAATTGAATTTTAATCGATTAAAAAAAATTAATCGAACAATTTTTTTAACGATTAATCGATTAATTAATCGTTAATTTTCGCGCCCTAGTTCCTAAACACGAGATATATGACTACAGAGACAGACACATGCTAACAGACATAAAGACTAGACCTTCTAAAGCTTTTTCGGCTCAGCTCAAAAGTTTTTTGGCTCGATAGTGAGTTCGGCTACAAAATTTGGCTTACACTGCCAAACATAACCAAAATATCAATCATGAATTATACTCCAAAATCCGCAGTTATGCAGAGTCCTTTGGCGACCTTGGCCAAAAAAACGTCTCAAAACATTGTAGCTTTCTAATTGTGTCATTGTGAGCAACCAGCGAATGTCCATGCTTCTGATTCAGAAAATCTGATCCATGGAACTTTTGCCAACAAATTTTGCACACGCTTGTAAATACAGATCAAATACGTACACAGAGCACATGTGTCTTGCTGTAGTATGAACTTAGACAACCACTCAGCTGACGCAGAAATTGCGCCACCTAAAAATATCACATCAGCATCGTCATCGCGTGCACTGATAAAACACATGACGCATAAACAAGTGGAAGACACACTGTGAATCGCCCAAAACACAGCCAAGTAGCCTAGGCACAAGGTCCAGGTGCACCCAAACATGAGTGGACACGCTCTTGCAGCAGCTTAGAATTCTAAAAATCGATTAATGTTTGGTGAAGATATAAAAAATGACAAAGTGGAAAATTGTTTTTGAGACACGCAGTAAATAGATGAAAAAAGTTTCAACTGCAACTTGCAATTCTCGTCGACTGGTCCAGCACACAGCGAAACGGCAATTTATTTTGTGCTACAATGTACACCAAGGTCTACAAAACCAGACTGTGCTACGAACAGAACATCAACTCAACCAAACAAAATCAAAATGCTCTTCTTGAGTGCACTGTAAGTGTCGATTAATGAACTGCTGTAAATTCAACCGTAATTAAAAATTTTGAACAATGGCTACTAATGGTAACCCATCTCAGATGTACTGAGTATCACCTGCCATATGGGATCACCTGGCAGCTGACACAGGTGAATGCACCCTGCAATAACTGCAGACAAATTGGCTGATTTACCCGATTTACTTACCCCAGAGGGATTGTAAGCTAAGTTGACCTTGGTGCTGGTTATACATCCATATGGTTTACCTGTCCAAGACAATAACCAATCCAAGTAGTAGCCACTTTATAGCGACCCGACCAAAAGTTACACCAATGACCTTTTGATCACCGATCACAATCTTGACCGCAATATGTTGTCACTAGACGTAAGTCTAACATCCTAATTGTTCCGCCATCAAACCACCAGTTCTTGAGACGTCATTTGAAATAAAGACCAGTTACAAGAACCTGTAAACATCCACCCAGCCAGACAGCTCAATCTGGTACTGCATTGGAAAAAAAACAGACCTTATCATTAGCAGCTGGCAGTGACAGCTACTGCTACAACTACCATTACTACAATGATTATGACTATAAAAACTACTGAGTACTACAAATACTACATAAGACCTTGTGAGTAGCAACTGGTGGTGATGATGGTTGACAGCTGTTGGTTTTAATGATGCTGTGAACACAAATGGTGACTACGTGGTCAAACTGAATGATGAAATTCAGCAGAAGACACCATTCCTCCTGACCGAACAAACACAGCAGAATCAATCCACCAATCGATCCATCAAACTAAAGGGGATGTCAGACAATCAATAAAGTTCGCTGACTTTATCTGGCAACAAAATCGCCTGACAAAAATTTGTTGTGCATCATGCAAAACTCGTCTGATTTTGTCATCCGATAAAATCGACCAATTTTATCGTACAAGATCGAACAAGTTGTATATCGATCAACAAATTTTGTTTATATGTTACCATGGTGACTGTTTGCAATGAAAGATAAATATTTATTTTTAGGTATTTACTGTGTTTGTTGTTTATTTTTGTTCATCACATGCAGAAAAAAGTGAAGCAGGTATCACTTTGCTATCTGCCATGATACACCAATTTTATTGGCTGATTTTCTCGAGCAACTAAACCACGCCCACAAAAGTCGGCCATCTTTAGCGATCGTCTGACATCCCCTTAAGTTGTACTAACAGTAGAGTCTCTTCATGGTTAAACAGTACGGCAACTGCAGGTTTAATAAATGATGATGTCTGCGGTCAGACATGTTTGGAGACGTCGACGACTCAAGGTCAAAAGTGACTAATATGTTATTATCTCTTCCATTCTTCCATTAGCGTGTTCCAGACATGGGGTCCAACCAGTAGCAACTTAGTAGTAGCTATACAGTACTTGTAGTAATTTGCAGCCATACCAGTGCAGTCATATAATAGTAGTATAGCATCTGTAGTGCCTTGGTGGTGTAGCAACAGCATGTCAAACTAGTGATCGCAAGGTCCTTGGTTCAACTCTCGCCTGGTCCACTGCCAGCTAACAATCCTGGGCAAGTTGTTCACACACGTGTGCCTCTGTTCACCAAGCAGTATAATTTGGTACCGGTCAAAGGGCTGTGATGCCCCGCGGCTGGAAAGGTAACCGTAGGTCTGGCGTCGCACTGGCCATGCGTCACGGACTCGGTGGTCTATCCACCTATAGGCTCAATGACCACAGAAAGGGAGATGAGCACCCGCCTATGCCGGAGCTGGGGTATGACACCTTTACCTTTGTGTAACAGTACAAACCTCCAGTTTCAGTAGTGACCAATCAACATGTGCTATGTCTGGCAGAGCTGGGTATTTTCCTGCAATTGCACACACCAATACATCAGTCAGAAACGATAAAACACAATTTTTCCCTGACAATTTCCTGAATTTTTACTAAAATCCTTGACATTTCCTTAATGTCTGTAAAATTCCCTGACATTTCCACGTTTTCTCCGTTTTCCAAACAAGTAGTCACTCTGTCTCCTAGCTGAGCTGTCAATAGTAAGCCTAGGATTCAAGGCTTAATGTGTGCCTAGACCTCAGTTGGGGTCCTTGAAGACAGCAAGGACCAAAAATTGTGGCCTTGGCCATAACCTCATAAGGTCATGAGCCTGGCCTTGGCCTTGAAGACCACGGTGAAGTCAAAGACAGTCATTCAATGTCATATTTTCGAAGCTTTCAAAGCCTAGTTTGTTTACCACAAAATACGTTACGTTAGACCTTGTCAACGTGGCAAGTGTTCACTGTGCATGTGCGGTGCTCCCGTGGAGTACAAAAAGGCCTGATTTGGTGGCATTTCGCTGTGTAGTTTTGCCTGAAAATCACAGAAGCAAAGCAACAGTGATTTGGCCAAAAACCACAAAACCAAATCAGCTTTGCCAACAGAATAGGCTTAGCAAATAAGACATAAGATAGGTCACTTCCAAAGCAGACCAAAGCACAGCTTACGGCGTTGACTTTCGCATAAGACCAAGCCATTGTCTTTGCATGCGGGGCCCACTTTGGACATAACTTTTGATGATTTGCAAGCAATTTGTTACACAAACTTAGAATTCTGCTAAATAATTTACGCTGAAATTTATTTTGTGCTTAATTAAGTCGTTACAGCGTTTACTTGTAAAATAACTCAAGGTTATGCAAGAATTTGGAACATTTATGTTTCACACGGTAGTGCATTGACATAAATTACATGAAGTGGAAAATGAGTGCGTGTTGCAAGATTTCATCGTCTTGGCCATCTTTGTGCCAAAAATTATCAAATTTAGTAAAATTTGACATAGTTGTGGGGAAAACAATTTTGAATGTTTTTTTCTGAGACACAGTGTATATGAGAAGCAATAGACTGATGTGAGTTACCTTCACTGACAGCTTCGTTGAAATGTTGAAACAAAGTAGAAAGACGTGCGCAGTTGTACATCACAAATACAGCTTGGTCAAATGTGCCATTATGACTGTCATCTGATAGCTGTAGCTTCATCTATGCAAGGTTGACGAACAACAACAACAAGAAATTTGAGCTAATGCTCACGAGATGCGCAAAAGCCTATAGCAGTTCCGGTTCAGTAGTTTAGCTGAAAATTGAGGTGTTCATGCGAAGTTAATATATAAATACCAAATTCTTTATCTGGATTGCATACCGGTAATGACAGTACCATGGCATCACCTTGTGAAAGATATAGACTTGTGTCACAGCCCGAAATCGCCAAAAAATCCATAAAACCCCCTATTTTCGCGTTCAAGGTCATTCAAGGTCATTGAATTCGGCACCTATCGAGAGCCAGTGTACGACTTCCTATTAGTGATTAATAGTATCCTAGGCCCTATCTCGCACCGTTACTGAGATACAGCGACTCATTGGCCAAAAGTCGCAAATTTTGCCCACCCCCTCTCATTTAGCGCCCTCGTTCGGGGTGACCCCCTCGAATTTATGGAAAAGCTTTATGGTTCCTGAAACAGGAGTCTTCCAGGCAGCCGACGGCGAAGATTTGGTGATTCTAGCTTGCACCATTTTTGACTGATCCACCCGTTTGACAGACAGACAGACAGACGGACGAACGGACGGACAGACAGAATTGCGATGACCAAGACGTGCTAAAGCAGTAGCTGCTTTTGCACGTAAAAACCAAAGTAATTTGGTAAAAAAATTGGATTGCTAATCATTTCTATTCACCAGGTGACAGCAGCAATAGGCGACTGCATGTTATGGCTGGGATTTAGACCACCCAACTCTCGCCTTTTCCCTGGGAAGTCAAAAACCCTCATCCAACATCAACACAATAAGTTACTGGACCAGCTGCGTCATGAGTTAAAAAGTAAATAAAGCAGCTACCGGTATTTGCAATTTCACCACAGACCCTACACATTTCCAACAGAATTTGGGCAGCAGCAAATAGAAAAGATCATCGTCGCTAAAACTGTCCCAAAATGGGGGTTTTTCAGCACCAAAATTTTGCATTTTGGACTAAAATTTTCAAACAAAAAAAATTATCTGACAATTATCCAACAGGAACAACACCACTGCATTGGACCCCACTGACTGTATTTGCCAAATGGCATCCAGCTCTGAGAATTTAACATACAACCAGACAGACCGAGACATACACAGAGACAGAGATAAAAACAAAAACAGACAGACAAAATGACATGTACACAGACAAATGGACATACCGGCCGAGTATAGATGAAAGAAAGTAACTCAAGTCTAATGACAGCTCTGAGGAGTTGACAAACAGTTGCCCGCCATGACGATGACGATGACAATGAGCCTAAACAAATTCATCAATTCGTACTTTTCAACTAAAAGCAACCAGAAATCTCAAATCTCTATCAGAAACAATGCTGCCACCTGGTGAATACAACAAATGTAATTAATCAGTGGTTCTTTGTGCAAGAGCTTTATTGTACTCATCAAAAAGTAGCTAAAATATGGATCGAAGAATTCAACACCACTCAATGTGAATCCCAAACTGGATCACCATCAGAAGTTGGTAATTGGACTACTCTCCAACCCAATATAGAATTTTATTATAGGATTTTTTAAAATTCGTTCAAATCTGGCAATCAAAAAAAATTATTACACATTTCTGTCTGTATTTTGTGTACTTGTGTTTGCTGTGCAGTACCCACCACTACCTACCATTAATAAATATCAACAGTATGTGATGAGAAATAAGACAATATGACTGAAAACAAGACAAGCAGTTAGCAGTGCAACTACCATACCTGACACTTTGTCACCGTACTTGATAGAGAAAGCACGACACAACTGACCATATAGCACTCTACACACAATGAATGAAACAAGAAATCTGAGCTAATGCTCAAGAGATGCGAAAGAGCCTATAGCAGTTCCTGTTCGCAGGTAATTTTGATCTATCTCCATCCATTTTGTCGCAATTCAATCTTTTGCAGCTAAAATCGCAAAAAGTCACTAAAAACTTCTATTTTTAGGGTTCAAAGTCAATCAAGGTCATCAATGTTGACAATCCTAAGAAGCTCGTCACCAGTGCTTGTTATGATAAGCAGCATGTCTGTGCCTATTTGCAATCATTTTCATGCTAGACAAGCCAGCAGCGGATAAATAACCACTTTTTAGAGGAAGACCCATCTTTGACACTCGCGTGTGCAGGCTTCCTTGAACCTACAGGGTCCAAACTTAGATTGTTAAAATCTACACTCAAATCCAAAATTGCGAAAAAATTCACCAAAACCTCCTATTTGTGGGGTTTAAGGTCATTCAAGGTCATCAATGTTAACATTTTAAGAAGCTCGTTGCCAGTGCTTTTATGATAAACAGTAAACAACATTATCTTGTGCCTATCTGCAACCATTTTTATGTTAAAAGAGCCAATAACAGTAGAATAACACCTTTTAAGGGGGGTGCCCTCTTTCTCCCACTCGTTCGTGGGCAACCCTGCACCCATCGGCATGAAATTTTGTCACAAAATACTAGATACTCTACGCTATCATATAATGAAAACCTGAAGTCTCTATCTCATCTTGTCTTAAAACGGTACTGGGTCGTGTCACCAGGACAGACAGACAGACGAAGAGACAGACAGACAGAATTACCAGAGCTAATACGTTCTATAGCTCTCGCGCGTAAAAATGAACGATGGAGAAAAGAAAAGAATAAATGCATGAATAGAATAAATCAATTGATAATTAGGGAATAAATAAATAAATGAACGAACAAAGGAATGAACAAGTGGATCAATCAGTGAAGGCACATCACATATAAATGAATCTGCTAGAAATTAAAAAATGAATAAATGACCGATAAAACAAATGAATAAGCAAAGGAACAAACAAACAAAAGAACAAAAATTTAACTTTTGTGATGTTAGCAGAAAGTCAGACTGATATGTCACTAAATCCTCCAAAAGTGTTCCTGAAATGTAGTCCAGCAACCAACTGCGAAAGCCCAGTTGGTTATCCTGTCCACTAAAATGCAACCATCAGTGACTAATTACACTGACTTTTAATTCAAACTGAACAGAAAAAAACTGACTGGAGAAGCAGTTTAGCAGACAGATGCTGTGAACTGTGCTGACTTGAAACTTTACCACACGACTGATGAACGACCTGCGTACAGATTACAGCAATCAAATGTCTACCAAAATTAATTTTAAACTACAACAGCACAGGGTTGATGCAATTTAAATCAAGTGATTTAAATCATGATTTAAATCAACAATAAAAATCATGATTTAAATCACTGAATATAAAACTACAAATTTTTGTGTAAAAAGTGATGGCTGTTTTCAGTTTGCAATCTATTATTGGTATTTAGTGTACTGTAGTGCTTGCTAGCTCAATTTATTTTGTTGACTACATTTTTATTTGGTTATATCTAAGCTGGCAAGTTAGCTTAACCTGATACAATTTACCAAAGCTGACATCGCCAATTACTTGGCCTTGACTCTCGTTAATTGCTCATTTTGTTTAGGTAGTTACTTTCAGCTATCAGCATGCTTACAGGTATTAGAAATGTTATGGCCTTCATCAATGTCTACTATTTGCCTTACAAAGTCTGACAAATTGCAGCCCCAAAAATATTTACAAACATTTAGAATGCATCACCAGGTTAAAATTGTAAATAGTTCTTTGCCAGCCTGTCATAAAAAATAACACAAATATTTTTTTTAAAATTCTAATTACGGCCAATTACTGTCATCCAGAAACTAAAAAATAAAGGTAACATACTCGTTATCACAGAAAGCACAGAATGGTGTAAAAATCTAATAAAAATAAAAAAAAAATTTAAAATCAATTTGAATCCAAATAAAATGTGATTTAAATAAAAAAAATTGATGCTTTCAATTTTTATTTAAAAAATTGTGATTTTTATCAACCCTGCAACAGCACTCAGAGCATAAACCTCTGCCAATGCTGTTATTTTTTTCTGTTGCATTCGACAGCAGTCAGCACCCATCTGGCAACAATAAAGATTGCTTTGATCCTATTGTAGATCCAGACCGCCAGCAAAATCTAATCACGTCTAAGTTGGATGTCTAACCTTCTTTGAAAATATGAGCCAAATCAGCCTGTAGCTTTTTGTACTCTAGGGGCTGCGTAAAAGTTGTATGCACTTTTAGGTCCAGAGCATTTCTCACTTTTATATGGGAGTACAAATTGTAGCCTTCATGAAAAATTCTGGATTCTTGCTTGAAATCTTTATAGATTTTGTGCATACGGTCGCCAAAGTTTGCCTATGGGTGAAAAGCCATACCAATCATATCGCAGACATTTCTTGAACGATCAGGACCACATTTTTGGTACATGAAGTTTTATAGGCTGAGAAACATGTTTAAAACAATATTTAGTGGATTGAGAAACACTGTTTACGTGATAGCACTACTGAATTGCTTCTGGTAAAGCCAAATTATGTCCAAAATTTGTATCTGACCATACGTTTTGATCAAAAATAAAATGCGAATTTGATCTATTAAATTAACAAATTTAATGTTCAATGCACACACAATATTTCGCAGTAATATAGACAACTGCCACCGAAAATAGACTATTTCATCAAAATCGACAAAAATAATAAATTCAAGATGGCGGCGGCCACTATTTTGAATTTCATTTATTGCTCATAACTCATTTACTATTCCACACATTTGCACAAAATCTGGCATGTGTATTACATCCTACATACATGTGTGCCAAAATATTGAACAAAAATAAAATCCAAGATGGTGGCGGCCACCATCTGGAATTTTTGCACAAACAGCAATAACTCAGCCGCCGACTGACATAGATAAATGAAATTCTGCAGTAATGCACCAGAAATAGATCATGTGACCAAAACCGACAAAAATAATAAATTCAAGATGGCGGCGGCCGCCATTTTAAATTTCATTAATCGCTCATAACTCGTTTAATATTGCACATATTTGCAGGAAATTGGCACGTGTATTACGTTTGAGGTCCTAGATATATGTGTGACAAAATATTTAACAAAAATAAAATCCAAGATGGTGGCAGCCGTTATCTTGCATTTTTGCACAAACAGCAATAACTCAGCCACCAACTGACATAGATAAATGAAATTCTGCAATAATGTAAATGGTTGCCACCAGAAATAGACCATGTGACCAAAATCGACAAAAATAATAAGTTCAAGATGGTGGCGGCCGCTATTTTGAATTTCATTAATCGTTCGATAACTCGTTTAATATTGCACATATTTGCAGGAAATTTGGCACGTGTATTACGTTTGAGGTCCTACATACATGTGTGACAAAATATTTAACAAAAATAAAATCCAAGATGGCAGCGGCCATTATCTTGTATTTTTGCACAAACAGTAATAACTCAGCCGTCGATTAACATAGATGAATGCTATTTTGCATTAATATAAACAGCTGCCACTGGAAATAGACCATTTGACCAAAATCGGCTAAAATAACAAATTCAAGATGGCGACAGCCGCCATTTTAAATTTCATTTTTCACCCATAACCCGTTTACTATTGCACATATGTGCACAAAATTTGGCATGTTTATTAAGTTTAAAGTCCCACATACACATATGCAAAAATATTGAACAAACACAAAATCTAAAATGGCAGCAGACGCCATCTTGAATGTTGCACAAACAGCAATAACTCAGCCTCCGATGCTGGAGGTAGTAGTATAGTTGTTGTTGTTGTTGTTGTGTACAAAGTAACTGTTCAGTGATCTTTCAAACTTTAATAAAACCGCAAATATTATGTATAAAAAACTGCAAGCAATTCATTTAATGTTGCATAAGCGCTGATGTAGAATGGCAAAAATCAGAAGTATAAGCACGAACATTATGCATTAACTTAGACATTTATATCTGGCTACTGAGAACAGATTAAATGTCTAAGCTAATGCATTAATTGCTTGCAGTTTTTATATATAATATTCAATAAAATACAAAAGTGTATTAATAAAACAAAATATTACCAGCATTGCTACCTACATGCAAAATAATCTATAGCGCACAAAAAATGCTGCAACTGAAATCACAACCAACCAGAATTTCTGTATCATAAAAAGAACACCAAATTTACAGAAGTATCAGACATTCAAAACTGTATTAAATACTGTATTAAAATAGATTATTAATAATTTAACATAAATATTAATAGTGATGGTACCTGCAGATAGTGATGTGCAGATTCATCATAATCAGCAGGTAATATAACTTGCTCTAGCAGACGAATGGCTTCATCTTCACCTATCACTTCTCCCAATGCATCACCATCACCATCATTAGCAGCAGCAGCAGCAGCAGCAGTACTAGTAGTAGCAGAATCTGGCTTGTCAGTGCCTTCACTACATCACATACAGTGAATGACGGCTCTAAACACACAAGTGGCTTGGTGGCTCAGCAGTTAGGACACTAGATACGAGACCGAAAAGTCCACAGTTCAATTCCCGGCTGGTGCACTACCAAGTAACAAGTTAAAAACCCTGGGCAAGTTGTTCACACCTATTTGCCTGTGCAGGTGGAAGTGTCTAGTGGTTGGTGTCGACTCGTAACCTTCAGGTTGCAGTTCGATTCTTACTGCTGGTCATTTGCAAGCAACCTTGAGCCAGTTGCTAACCTACTGTGTGCTCAAGCCAACTCAGCCTCCTACCCTTTGTGGGATGGGACATGAGTAGTAGCTTACAGGTTATGGGGTGAAGGCCTAGCATGGCTAATTGAAGCAGTGGTATGTCTGCTAGCTGCAAGCCACGAGTCCAATTGTTCGTTAACATGGGCAACAAATGGCCGTATAGTGTGCTGCGGTACCATAAACTCATGCCAATCAGCTGCCACTTTCGAGATTGTTAAAACGCTTCTGGCCAGGAGTTCATCACATGTAAGAAGTGCTATAGCAAGTACCAGACTTTACCTGTACCTGTACAGGTCACACGGACATAGTAGGCGTCATCACTCATCAGCAGCACAACAAGGCGCTGGCGGGCCTGGTTCAACAGTAAGTTACAGGCCCACAGTTGCAAGGCCTGGTGCAAGATTTAAGGAAGGCAGCAAGCCCCATCCCACCAGCTATGCAAAGCCATAGCTATGCAGCTATGCAAAGCCTGGGGGCACTGCAAGCTTCCCACTGCGATCTGAGGCAAACCCCAGCAGAAAGCGTTTTTGATGCTGCTCATGTTCTCGGATCACAGCCCCTAGCTGCTATGAAAAATTGGGTGTGCATGGTGAAACTGCATCATTTTAACCATATTTTTTGCCATTTTTGGTTGGAAGCCCTCAAACGCTTCGGGGACTTGGTTCATAGAACCACCTAAACTACCACTTTATACACCACTGCATGTCATACATATTCATTTACTATTGCAGTTAAGCGCAGTTTCCAACTAAAGTAATGCATGTATTCAATGCATGCAATGCACGCAAAAAATGCAGCTGACGCAACAACCACTTCAATCCAATTTCTATTACAATCCAAGGGTTCTAAGCCACTTGTGCCAACAGAAGCCAGGGGCTTGTACTGTATTAGAAGTTCTACGCTATTCTGCACGATATATTACAAGAAAAAAGACAAGATGGCAGGCACTTTGATAGGAAACAGCATTTACTGTTCAGAAGAAAGCAGATAAAGAAAGCAGCATTTGGCACACATTAAGAAAACACTGTCATAAGATAGCTAAAGAAAAAAGTTGTTTTAAAAAAAGATCTGCATGAAACATTTCTACAAAACAGTTCATACAGAAATAAGATAGCAGGAGTTATTACCAACCGAGCATCAGTCAGCAGAGCATGAAGGTGCTGGCAGACAAGCAGATGTCTCAGTTGCGTTGCAGACATTTCAGAAACTCTACGGTCTGCTACTGCAACATGACCTGCAGCTTCATTACTGCTGCATCTTTCACTTCCATTAGACTTGCAGTTCTTAACTGGACTCTGTGTATCATGACCATTAGACTCACAATCGTCAATACCACCCTGTCCTGCACTTCCCTCAGATGTACTGTCACTGACTAGAGCTGAAAATAACCAATTCAAATCCATTCAGACAGTGAATCAATGTTGAATTGATTCATTTGGCAAATGGATTTGAATGAATTCAGCAGTCTTAATCAAATTCACTTCAAATCAACCCAGCGATTTTGTTGCAAAAAATGCGTGCTATCAGATATTTATTAATCAACTACCAGGGAATGAAGGTTGGGGTACAAAGTTTAACAACTTTGACAAGCTGCTGAATACAATGTTTTCGTTGTATAATTCATATATCAATACTGCTGTTAATATTCTAACAGTCAATCACAATTAATTATTGTAATAAAACTGTGTCACCTTTTGCGCAGGCTGCAAATTAAGTGACATCCAAAATGCAAAAAAAAATTCACGATAAAACTTGAATCACTACCAAATTGAATCCAATAGATTTTTTAGTCAAATCACCTGCCCGCCTATGTTGCTGACTGAACTAAGACCTTTAAATCCCTCAGACTCACAGGCACATGTGCTGAATGCAGTCTGTGTTTCATGTGTATCAGTAAAGTGGGACTGCACTTGTTGCAATATTCTTCTTATTGCAGACTCAAAAACTGTTTCTCGGTGTAGCGTTGCTGCGAAATGTCTTCTGCAACCGTCAAGCAGTTTCAAGGACTTGCCATATAATGACCACAGGTCATCTGTCATCTGTTGTCACAATGCATAACATTTTTGCAAAAATAAATCCCATCAAATAAACTTCCACTTTCATAAAAAAACATAAAGCATCCACAACATCATGCTTCAATACATTTGGGAGAAATGACGAATGTCTAACAAAGCTCATTACAGGTAACAAAAATATGTGTGTCTTAAGCTATTGCTAATATTAAATTTTTAAGCAGAATTAATAACTGATAAGACACTAATTTTTAGGGATGTGACTAAGCAAAAAAATATTCGTATTTGTTGAATACGAATATTAACTGTACTATTTGTCGAATAACTAATGCAAATGCAAATACTTATTCAGCCTCAAGAAAACTTCTCTATACCAGTATTTGAATATAGCGAAACATCCAAATACAGTTGTTCAGTGTTCAGTCAGTGAAAATCAGCACCAGTATCTAAGGCAAAGTTCAGCCAATCCAGTTCAATTAAGAAAATGAAACATCCAGAGTGCTGTGTTCTCTTCACTGTCAGTAGTTCCTCTTTAAAATTCAATAAACTTCAATCAAGTTCAACAAAATGAAATATTTGTGTTTGTCAGAAACGGCCCAACTATTCGTCAAATGACGAATAGCTGTAAAGTTGTCAAATATTTGCATGTTGTCGAATGCAAATATGAACTTCGTCACATCCCTACTAATTTTTGTAAAGTTAACTTGTAAATGAAATCAACCATTAATTAATCTTTCATGTGTGTAAAGTTAACTGTCAGAATTGACAACTGGCAGCATGGTGTAGTTGTGACTTTTTGTCTCGATTGAAGCAGCTCTCTATGCTGGGCCAACCTAAGTATTACTTGAATTGCTGACTGTTAGCAGGTTAACTCAGTCTGGCCATGCCTTCATGGGTAGAGGCAGTGAGTACCAGTGAAAGCTGATGCATAAAACAGACACACTGTATAATGCACTAACCCCATATCCGTGGTCTGGTAGTGTAAGCTGGCGTCTGGCTGAGAACTAATTTAACAAATATCAGTGACAGACTTCCTATGTCGATGTCCTGATAACATGGAACTCACTGCTGAGACATCTGTACGATCCTGTTCACACCATGTCCGACTTTGGACAATCACTAAAAACATCTTTCTTTTCAGACTACTAATGTATGCAGCGCATTAAGAGCTTTCTGGTGCTGATGCGTTATGTAAATGCACGTTTTATATACTTTCTTTTTACTTACTATGAGCCTTATGGCTCGTGATTCAGGAAAAACCTGGCGTTACGTTATACTTTATGTACATCATTACCTCACAACGATGTAAACTGCCGTCAGGTCTACTGGAATTTGGTTGAATGCTGCTGAGTACCACAGTGACATCGCTGTCGTGAGATTTAGACCTTCTAATGGCTGCCGTAGCCGACTGTTTACTGACATCAATATCAAATGCTGAGCTGATCTGATCCAATACAGCTTGTCTCAATATAAAATACATACTGCCTTCTCCCATCGCCAGTGAAAGGGAGTGAACTGAAGATAACACAATAACCACTGTTTATCTCAACTTTAATACGACATTTTTCTCACTTTTTGTAACTTGTGTTTACCATAGAATAGATAATTATAAAAAAATATGTCAAACGCCTCTAGTGATGGGCGATTCGATATTCTCCACAATAATGTCGGTACAATAGACGTCTTATGTCACTTTAAATTATGTGCGGGTTGCATGCACTCTGAGCAATTGCGGGTACAAAGGGTGTCGGTTAATACCTAACCGGTTTGATGAAGGTATAAACCCAACGAACCGGTTGGGAAAAGTTCTAAAACCCATCCGTTTCGGTACAGCCGTATACCCAACCATACATGATACATTGGAAACAACACCCTAAGCTACGGGTGTGATGCATTTGTGACTATAGTGTGACGTTATGGTACCATCCCCTGATCCCTAAAGTGTGACGTCCTGGTACCTAGTTTAATGCCATCATCATCATCATCATCATCATATTCGTTTAATACATTAACTTGACAGAACGCAAGCATGTATACAATGTAGACCTAACATACAGTAAATATAGAGTTTTAAAAAAGTCCACAAAACTATGTACAAATTTTGCAGAAACAAGCACGTCAATTGAACAACAGCATAACAGCAACAAAATTGGAATGTGTGACTGCCTAAAATCTAGTAGGCCTAACTAGTAAAAATATGATAAAAGTCATGATGTGATAGGCCTAAAAACGACGTTTAAAACTTAATAACTGTGTTTATATAGCATACGAATGACAAAATTACAGTCAGATAAATATGTGCCATGCTCGGGAAGCGAAAGTGTGTGCATACGACGCCTAAGATTATAGTGCTGCGACGCTG
>Ga0209367_1000343_pt1 | contig 43005 bp, 30 predicted proteins | sample WorMetLIZISLAND2_FD_187412 | JGI IMG/M metagenome (GOLD analysis project Ga0209367, IMG submission 187412) | Marine gutless worms symbiont microbial communities from Max Planck institute for Marine Microbiology, Germany - Olavius geniculatus... ... | reverse complement strand
GATGCTGCGTCTACTGACGAGCGCTAGTAGCGACGACAGCTGCTGCTTAGCTGCATGTGCGCCGGTTCCCCACGGACGAACGCTCTACGTGAGTTAATGGTCAATTCGTCCTAAAGTACAAAGTCAAATATTCTATTGCAAGAAGTTCAACTGCTCTTACGCTGCATGTTTTACTAACATTCTGCAAAATGTGCTGTAAACGCCAAAATTATGCAAAATGTTGCATTTAAATCCTCAACCAGTGAGTCCGCGCTTTACACATAAACACTTTCTGTTTTCAAGCCATGAACAATCATATAATTTTCTAGAAACGTGTTTACAAAATTTTGTAAATGTTTTAACGATTAGCTTAGAACAGTTTCTTCACATTTTGCACGTGGTTACGTGTAAGCTAAAATAGAACACAACTGAAAAATATTTCTGTTTTACATGCAACCATGCCCAACAGAGATAAGTTTGCGTAATAAGCATAATCGGCAAAACACACGATTAATCTCAAAGGCTACAAAAAGTGTAAAACTAAGTAGTACACAATGTGAAACCACGTAATTGCAAACGAATACTTGAAAAAATTGGTCCGATTTTATGGTGTCGATTTTCGGCTCCGATTTTTATGTCATAAGCATATGACTTTCTTTGGTCTCTCGAAATATTACGAAAAGACGACGAGCGCGTGCTAGTATCTATACCATAGCCTAGCTAATTTGGCACCGGTGTTTCGCAACGTAGGGCCTACATGTACGACTGTAGGCCTACTATACGATTAGTTCGCATGCGTGTAGGTCGACGTGGAGTGTAGACGGACTTGCAGGTGGTCGATCGCTAGTCGCAGATCCGGCACCGGCACTGAGCTGAGCTAAGCCGTGCGTGCATCAGCGCAGGCAGGATGAATTAATTAAACTGCTGCATCGCTCAGGCCTACTAGACCCCGGCTAGTATAGCACTCACGTGCATCCTGTTAACGTAATTAACTATATAGGATACCACGGTACGACTGCATGGGCTGGCTGGCTGGCTGGCTGGCTGGCTGGCACACGCTGTTGCTGAAGTCAGTTCTGACTCTGAATCAGTCATACGTAAAGCATCTATTGAGTCTTCACATCCCTGTGTTGTTAGTTTGTGTTCGTTTCCTGTGTCTTCAGCGATCGTCTTTCGTCAGTCGCGCGGCCAGTATATTGTTTTTGCTTTCGAGATAAGTATGTAAGTAAGTAAGTAAAAAAACTTGAAAGGCGCAGATTTGGGAGTTAGTCACAATGCGCCGCGACCTCAACACCTACACAGAAATGTCGCCATCAACTGCTGTAACTGTTCGATCGGCACGTTTTTTCTCTCGCACATCTTGCCGTAGTCGCTGGTTTAGTTTAACACATTTGAATCTACGTATTTTCATAAATAATATTCAATAAATGTGCGATGATTTAATACATGTCAGTAGGCCTAACAAGCATTTATTGTGAGTTATAACCGAGTCTCACTGCCTAATCAATGCGGGTGAGACTTATAATTCTATAAAAAAATCACTGATCTTTGCATGATAACCAATTATACTGTTTGGCGACAGACCTTGACTTGACTGACTTGATTTACTGTATATGCTCTATTGCGCCTGTGTTTTTTCCAGGTGTTTTTGTGTGTACTGTAAAGTATAAAAAACAATAAACAAAATTCAATCAAAAGTAAACCTGCAACTTATGTTTTCTGAGTAGGTTTATTTTACTTGACTTCGAGTAAAAATCATGAAACCATTGCATGTTTTTGCTGTACGTGTTGGTTTGTTTTCGCGATTTTGTTAAACGTTTTTTTAAAAGTTAAGCTTGTAACTTGTATAAGCTGGTGGTTAATTTTGTAATATACTGCGCTGCAGATGAATATGGATTTCTCAACACTGCTGACGTCATTGTTTCTCGCGCTCTGCACTTCCTGTCTCGACGTGACGTCATCAGTTGATGGTAATAAACTGCTTGCGAGGTCATGTCTTTGTTTTCCAGCATACTGTCTCTATTTACATTTTGCACGTGGAATAGTCGCTGCATACTAAAAATTTGGGGCAAAGCCTAACGTGAGTCCGCCCGGCGCTCTAAGTTTGATTGGAGGGAGATTTAGGAAATGAAATTCCCCACGTAGCAAAGGCACGTGCCCGAACTCACATGCATTAGCATACGCAGAAAGCGCATTGTCGACTTAAAGTGGGTCAACAACTACGCTCATGACTTTTTTCGTTAGCGGACCAATTAAAAGTCAAAAATTTTTGGCTGGACACCTCCATTTATCGCCGTCGATCAAATTTGATTCCGATTTTTGATATCGGTACCGGTGTCTAAAATATTCGCGGTCAAAATCGAAAAGTCGTTTAAAATCGCACCGATTTTGGACGTTTTTTGCACTACCAAATTTAAAGGGGGCGGTGCCCGCCAAAAGTTGTGCATAAGTGATGATGGCCACCTTATGGCACGTCATGTGGCGAAGTTTCGTAGGGTCACTGTCTTTTTGCCAAAGTGATAAGCACTAAAACGCTGCATTTTAAGCCAATTTTTGACCTTTTTGAAAAAAATGTAAGGGACCCCTGTCCTCGATGGGGGTACATGTAAGCTAGCAAAAGTTGGTTATTCTCTAGCGCGTGTAAAAAATTTTTGGCGCAGCACCTTTAGGAGACGAAATATGGTCTCCCGAAAAAATTGATTTTGGTGTGTATGATTCTACCCTTAGATCTCCGTAATTAGTGGACCAGAGTTCACCAGACTTTAACGCGGGAGGAACCACGGTCGATGTAGTACTTGTCCGATTTTGAATAGACCTATACACGGTGTTTCATAAAAAAGGACCCCTTTTTGTTTTTTTTCATAATTCATTCAATTGATGATCAATTTGCACAAAATTTGTACCAGTTATAGCTGAAGAAATACTAATTCAAAATATTGCAACAAAATATGGCAGTTGATTAAATATTTTTGCTAGTCCTGACTTAATGCTGACGTCATAATGTGTCACGGGTACAAATCGGATGGTCTCAACTGGTGCATCAGTTGCTACCCTGCTCCAATAATGAAAAATCTGGTTCATTCATGACAAATTGTTGAAGTTTTACAGTTACAGTTACAAAAACATGCAAAGCAGTGTCTGTGGGGATAGTTGGACTTTTGCGCGTTCGAGCAAGACAGTGCACTACCACACCGAGCTTGCAAAATGGTTGCATTTTTGGATCGCAAGACGCCTGATTTCATGTCTCCATGTTGCTTAGTGCTGACACAATAAACATTTTTCATTAGCGAACCAGATTAAGCTCACCATCAAAGCAGGGTGGCAACTGACAGCACCAGTTGAGACTATTCATCTTGTACCCATGACACATTATGACGTCAGCATTACATCAGAACTAGCAAAGAATATTTAATCAACTGCCATATTTTGTTGCAATATTTTAAATTAGTATTTCTTCAGCTACAACTGATACAAATTTTGTGTAAATTGATCATTATTTGAGTGAAATATGAAAAAAGGGTCCTGTTTTATGAAACACCGTGTATTTATCCGTTTCGAAGATATTCGACGTCGAAGTTTAAAGTCGTTCGAAATGGGCTAAATTTTGCATGTTTTTGGCCCCTAAATTTTTTTCAGGGAGGGCTCTTTGAAATGCATAGAGTAACAGACCATTGTGCAAAATTTCGCGCTGATCGGAAATTTCGTGGCGAAAAAAATAAAACATTTGCAGTAAAACATAAGTCGGCTCCGAAAGTTATCGTTTTGGGGCAAACGAATAAAAATAAAATTAATTGAAACAATCGGAGATCTCAAACATCTGCCGGAAATGGTGCTGCCGCCTGGCGAACACTAAAAACTCAATACAGTAGCTGTGTGTTTCGGATAAAAGCTTAAGAACCATGGGACCAGAAAATTTAAACGGATCGCCGCCAAAAAATCGAATTTCTCTTACGCCAACCACTTAAGAAAATTGCATCGAGATTCTTTTAAAACTTCAAGTTCTCTTGGATGCAAACGGATAGACCGAGAAAGATAACGGCGAAGGTAATATGATAATGAACAGGTAATGACTGATCAGGCCCATCGAGAGCCACAGCGGGGCTCGGGGAAACATTCTTGTGGGGCCCCTAAACATTTTCGTGAAGCCCTTGTGGAGAAAATTTTCTTGAATTTTTTTAAATGATGCAATTTGATGCATTTATATTTCTGGGCAACGGCGGGGCCCCCAAACCTCGCGGGGCCCGGGGTAGCTTACCCCCTACCCACCCTCTCGACGAGCCTGTGACTGATAGTAGTGCTGTTGTTTTTAACATCAAAGAAGATAATGGTCTAGTCACTGTTCTACAGTAAACGTGTGAGTTCATGCAGCCGTTTGTGACCGTTGATGATGTAAACCTAGGCCTGAAATATGAGTCGGATATAAGTCATCTGACAAATATTGCTAGTTCCTGCGTTCTACGTGTATTCTGCCGCTCTCATCGCTTGCAACTGTGAATTACGTAGGCTACGCCAATATCCGTCAACGATATGCGCGTTAATAAATAATAATCTGCCAGCTCAGACCATGGCGTCGTGTGTTTAAAAAGTAAGCGGGGTAGAAAGTTGCAATTTTTTCGGCGGAATTCCAACAGGCAGGCGCAAATTTTAGAAAGAAGTGCTTATAAGTGTCCAGAATTTTAATTTTGTTCATACATTTTTTGAAAAATGGGTTTTAGCCCCAAATTTTGCATTTTTTGATGAAAAAGTTTTTTGACAGAAAGAAGATTGTTCGTCAATTTTCAAACAACCCAAAATTCAGGGGAAAGGGCAGCTTTTTCTTAACCCTTCCTCTGTTATACGCCGCTGGCGCTGACAATCCTACATTGTAATTTCACCCCGGTCAGAACTGCTGTTCGTTGAACTGTGCGTGTAAGAGAAACATTATTTTTGTTGTGGGTGTTTTTCAGTACGTTTGCCTCCAACGATCGTCAAGGGGCCAGAAAAGGTTCGCATTTTCCGCGGTGACTCCAGAGTCGAACTGAAATGCGTTGCTACAGCGTCAGCCGAGATTCAGTATGTTTAGCTTGAGTCAACTTTTCTGTATATTCATTCACTCAAAGTCCAAGTGTTTGAATTAGTTGCGGTAGTTATTTAATTACAAAATTGTTCTAATTTTGTATATCAATCATTTTCATTTAATTAAACGATTGGTGGTTTTAAACTCTTTACTACTGTTCACTTGTGAGGAAGAAATCAATTTTTCTAGCATGCATCAGTTTCATGTGCGCTAGCTGATACCATGTGAGCTCCAGTGTTGTTTCATACACGCACTACAGATTATTTTAACATAAGCAAAATAGATTTTAATTTTTTTCAATCCGATCATCTTTGTAGCGCGTGTTAGCCATCGCGATTCTGTCCGTCCGTCCGTCTGTCACACGGGTGGATCAGTCACAAACGGTGCAAGCTAGGATCACCAAATCTTCACAGTCGGCTGCCCGGGAGACTCTAGTTGCAGGATCTGTAAAGCTTTTCCATAAATTCCATAAATTCTCCCAGCGAAGAAGCCAAATGTGTGGGTGGGAAAATTTTGCGATTTTCAGTCAATAAGTCGCTGTATCTTAGAAACGGTGCGAGATAGGGCCTAGGTTAGGCCCTATTATTAATCACTAATCGGAAGTTCTACACTGGCTTTTGATTGGCACCGAAAGCAATGACTTTGGATGACCTTGAACGCCAAAATAGAGGTTTTAAGGACTTTTTGGCGATTTTTGGCTGCGACACACATTTCAAGAGCGAATTGCGCCGAAATCACTAGAGATAGACCGGGACAGCCTGCGTATGAAACTTTCAGCATTAAATGTAGTTTTCACTAGTTTACATTTTGCCCCTTGCGTTCAAGGAATTCTCCGTACGGGGGCGTCACACTTGGGCACCCCCTCCAAAATACTCGCATTTGGTGATTCATACGGCAGCAGCCACGCGAGAAGGTGGCGCCATCTGGCATATGTGAATGCATCGTTCTCAATGTCAGTTGCGAGGATCGGTGAGCTTAGATTTTGTTCGCACTGGGCCTTCAAACATGTACCGCTGTCGCGCGTTCCCCTTTGCGTTAGCTAGGCTTTCTTGTCACACTCGACGCTCACAGCAGTATTCTGTAACGGAAACGAACATGATGAACATGCAGGTACACGTGGTTTCATAACGATGTCGAACTGAACATGAACGTGGAATACATAAGACCGACTAACGATGGCAGCGGTTCAATCGTCATCCAACCGGCGTTGAGCTTGAACCAGGGCTCGTACCAGTGCCGGGCTGAGACCCAATACGGTACCGCCGTATCAAACACGTCCATCCTACAGAAAGCAGTGCTAGATACTGACGTACGCACTCTCAGTAATCTGACGGTGACAGCCGGAGAGCCTTTCCACATTCCAGTCGTTCCGCTGAGGTGTTTTCCACCTGCATCGTTCACCTGGGTGACGGCGAAGATCATCGACAAGGACGAGACGACTGGGAGTAGTGTAGTTACGACAAACAGACGCATCCAAGTCAGCGACAATGGCAAGTACAATACACCGTCACATTACGTATTTAGGCCTGTAGCTCAGTCTTAAGTTCAGTTTCAAGTCCAGGGATGTCAAGACCCACAGCGGGGCCTGAGAAAAACATTTTAGCGGGGCCAATCTGGAGAGTGATTTTTAAAAATTTCGCTCTTTTAAACTGGCGCATTCGGCTGTACTTTATATTTTTGAGCGACGGCGAGGCTCCCAAACGTTGCGGGGCTCGGGAAAAACTCCCCCCCACCCTTTCGACGGATCTGCTCAAATTTTTAGTCGTGGATAATCACAACTATAATTGCGCTGTTTGATATTGGTTTTTGCTTTTTTTCAGCTTTTTGGATTATATTTTGTTTAGGAGGTCTACGATTAAAATAAATCACAACATTAATACACACTGTCTGACGTTAAGGGCAATTTACTTTTTTGAGTTATATTTTTACTTAATTACTTTAATTACTTACCGTGTATGCAACTACGATTACACTTTTTAAAGTTTTGTTTCATCTTCACGGTTTACTATTGGCCTACCATTTTATATTCCGTCTTAGTTGTCTACTATTGAAATAAATCACAATTCTGTTACAATGATATTTGTTTATAAACGCATCGGAGGTTTTAAAGCGGTACGGGCTATATTAATCTACGTTTCACTTTCACGTATTAATTGAGTGGAATAAAAATGTAATTTAACGTACCACAGGAGACCTTCACTTCGCGCACGTGCTGCAAAGTGACGCTTCACGAGGCGAGCTGGTGTACAAGAGTATCGTCAACAATCCCTACTTGGACCAGTCACAGGGAACTAGTTATACGCGACTTATCGTCAGAGATGGTTTGTTCTATACGCTGTGGCCCAATAAACGACGTAGGCCTGTCATAACTGCATCTGATATTGCCGTGTTGCCCATTTTCAAAATTATAACACCAATGTGCTTTGCAGTAAATTTGCAATTAAGTAGTTATTAAGAATCCCATCACACAATATAAATCATTGCTACACTATTTTGGAAAATCTAGTGCAGACTTCAAAATAAGGAGTTACTAGTTAACTTTCGCTATTCTAAGGCTTACTCTAGGCCTATTTGACGACACGATCATGATGTGATGGGGTCTTTAACAATAGGGTTTTTTAAGTTTATCTTTGGTGTGCCTATATAGTGAAAAAATTAACATTAGTTTGATGAAATTGGGAATGTATGAATGTTAGGGGTTTATCACAGGCTGCGCGGTAGCGCAGCGCTGTTGTAAGGGTGACCAGCCATTTCAATAGGAGAACCCAAAATTTGACCCTCCGTATCTCCCAAACCCCTTAATTTTTCCGAACCAAAATTTGCACGGATGATTAAGTCTGGCATGTCTCCTGATTTACAAAATTTGGTAAAAATCCGTTTACGGGGGGCTTCCCTCTGAATAGGTGAAATATAACGCTTGCGTGACTTTTTGTACCTTTTCGTTCCCTTTTTTTCTTGCCGTCCTCTACAGAAAAAACGACTGAACTGATTTCAACGAACGATGGCTCATATGACGCGGTTTCGCGCAAGAAAATGCTTTTTTGAAGTTACAAAATTTAAATTTAACATTTTAACCTATTTCTTCACAAAAATATGAAAAATTACAATGGCGCCTATGGGAAAAATTAGACAATGCTTTAAACCATCATAACTCCGGCTATGTATAAGATGGAATCGTAATTTTTGGTTCTAGGGTATAGTTTTCGGGGTCGGCCAATTTAACGTTGTCATTTATATTTACCCCTGATGGACCCCCGTTGCCATGGCAACAAAATTTGGGACAAAATCGGCCATACCTCGGCCCCCTTAAAAGATAATTGCGCGCTGTTTGCACCTACCCCTCTATTTTCGGCCGCGGGCTATCGAACGGTGTCAGTTAAATTTCTTCCTTGGCGACTACTGTTGCCATGGCAACGAAATTTGGGACAAAATTGATTATAACTCGGTCTGTGTAAGAGATATTTGCAAGATTTTTGCGTCAATAGGGGGTTTTCGGGGATAGACCATCGAATGCTGCCAACCGAATTTTTCCCCGACCGACTCTCGTTGCCATGACAACAAAATTTAAGACATAATGGGTTAGATCTCGGCTTACGTAAGATATATATCGAAGATCTTTGCGTAAGATGGGGTGTTTTCGAGGTCGGTTTATTTTGATATGGGCAGTGCGCGTGCACAATCATTCGAAAGCGCACATACGCACCCCGCAAAAATCATAGGTTAAATATACGAAAAATCGTTATTATCTAACAACAAAAAACATTTCTACATTTTCTAACATTGCTACTGTTACGTTTTTGTTTGTGTGGCTTAGATTGTCCTTGCTCAATAACGCATACAGTTTGATAAAATTTATATTAAAGCAAGATGAACAACGATATGGCTATTGTTTAGGGAATGGGGGCGAGAATTTCACGTGCAATTTAGTACAATTTTGTGTTTAATATTAAAATTATGGTTTTCGCCTCCAGTTACGGTTAACATTAGGCTTAGGGTTTGGGTTTAGGGTTAGGGTTAGTATTAGGGATCGGGTTAGGGTTAGCATTTTTCAAAGATTTATGTGACAAAAATGCACATCATAAATTAAATTAATGTACAATATGGACAGGCGAATCATTACGCAACATTCACATTCACCAGGAGGCGACAATTTCACGTGTAATATAGTACCGCTTTGTGCTTAATATTAAAATTACTGTTTTTGCTTACAAAGATAAAGGTTAGAGTTATAGGGTTTAGGGTTAGGGTTAAGGTTAGTGTTAGTGTTAGGGTTAGCAATCGGGTTAAGTTTAGTTTCAGCTGACGACTGTAAGTGTTATTCAAGGTCATTCAAGGTCATTTAAGTACATTTTAAAACCTTACATGATTTTTAGCAAAAAATATTTAGAATGCCATTGCTAGCGAAAAGGAGGGCATATTATGTTGGCCTAAATTTTTTGCGTATCAGCACTTTCTATGTAGCTTTGACATGGAGTGCATGTAGAATTAATTATTTCGTCTAATTCAAGAACACACACGATGACCTAGCAGTGTTTACTGCGTTGAAATGTGTTTAGGTCCTGTCGACCAGTTCCGTCCTATCAAAGCTTTCGCGTCTCCAACTCCGATCATCGCTGTTGAGGGAAGAAACGTTTCAATTCGATGCTTTTTCTCCGGAAAGTAAGAGACTGTAGGCCTAGTAGCTTAACTTTGTCGTCAGAAACGACATTTAACTAAGCAATTGTTTATGTCACAATTTATGGCGTCTGCAGTGTGTTTTGTCTGCCGTTTGCACCGGGATTTAGTGATGTGTTGTTTTTATTCACTTTGCGACATTTTTAACGCCCCTGTGTGCTGTTAAAAAATTAAAGTCAATTTCTGTTTTAGCGGTTACCGCTATTGACATTTTTGTAGTTACAGTATCTTGTTGATCAATTTTGATTGTTTTTATCTTTTTAAAGTCTGGAACAAGGCACGTACCGTCAGCAGACGGGTAAACTATCTTGATATGTAACCAACCGCCCAGGTCAACTCAGATTGGCCATCTCTCCGTGGGTAGGCACAATGAATGTCAGTGAAAGCTGGGACGTAAACAGGCACACCGCGCGATGCACTAACCCAGCATACATGTACGTGGTCACCCCGCAGTGTAAACTGGTGTCTGGCTGAGGGCTAACGAAACGGAGATAGCGCCGCCCTATGGGCCTTGAGGTTCGAGAAGGACTTTGTGTTTTTAACGATGCCTGTATGTAGCCCTGCGCCGTCGATCAGTTTCAAGAAACGTGACGGTTCCTTGCCTCTGGGCCGACACAGAATAAGACATGAAGGCACCGAGCTGTTCATTGAGAACATACAGCCAGACGACGAGGGCGACTACATCTGCAAAGCTTCCAACAGACTCGGGGACGCCGAGGAAATTATACAGATCGCTGTAGAAGGTAAGTTTACCTGACTGTCAGCATCCTGTCACATTAAACTGTACTTGACGCTTTGGCAACCGCTGGAATGATTTTTGTTTGATGGTAGCAGAGAAAATGTGAACAAATTAGTTTTGAACTTTTGACATTGTGATTTCTTATAGTGTAAACTGGTGTCTGGCTGAGGGCTAACGAAACGGAGATAGCACCGCCCTATGGGCCTTGACATTCAAGAAGGACTTTGTGTTTTTAACGATGCCTGTATGTAGCCTTGCGCCGTCGATCAGTTTCAAGAAACGTGACGGTTCCTTGCCTCTGGGCCGACACAGAATAAGACATGAAGGCACCGAGCTGTTCATTGAGAACATACAGCCAGACGACGAGGGCGAGGGACGAGGATTGTACGCCAGTCAACATCATCCAGTTGTGTAGACCTCTTGTAGTAATGTTTGTTTGATGCTAAAAGTGAAGCAAACTGTATTATCGCATCTGTTGCAAATTTGCATAAGATAGGCCTGTTATGTTGTTTTACGGAGGTTTAAATGTTTGGTTTCGTTGATTTCGTTGTACGTCCTGTTACTAGGCTTATCGAGTATAAAAGTAAAAGAAGTGTAATGTGAATATCTGTTTATGTATCTGTTGAACTTAAGACAAAGAACTTGTTTGCTTGCCGTTTTGACTCTCAGCTTGAGTGCATCTTCAATGTTGGCGGGTCTAAAATGATTATATGATGATTCGGGCCACATTTACCCTGTAAAATATCTATAAGTAGGTAATTGTTGTGTGCCTATTGTCGATTGTCAGCGGCGCCGGTGTTTAGGCGGATCGCGGACAGACCTCACAACGTGAACGTGACAGAAGGTGACTCCGTAACCATCACATGCAGTGCCTATGCCGAGCCCGAGGCTCGAGTTCGCTGGTTCAAGGACGCTCAACCGATAGACCGTAAGTCTCAGTAGCTGCCTAAGACATTTATTACCTCCACCAAGGAGGTTATGTTTTTGTCGGACTTTGTTTGTCTGTTTGTCTGTCTGTGTGTGAGCAAGATAACTCGAAAAGTTATGGACGGATCTTTCTGAAATTTTGAGGGTATGTCGGACATGGCATAAACTACCAGTGGTTCAATTTTAGGCGTGATCTGGCAGGAATCCTGGATTCTGGATCAGTTTGAAATTTTCGTTACCATTGCGTTAAAGGAGGCATAAGGGAACCGCTGGCAAAGTGAATATGGTGACGCCACCTGGCGAATAGCTTTGCCTTGGCGGAGGTACCTGCGGGCTACGACTGCTATCTAGTTATCAATTTGCTTCCCCATCAATAGATAACAGTAGACAAATCGCAACCGTTTACAATGAAATAAATAAGATAACCACACTGTGTCTTAGGTAAAAAAAACATGGCAGATTTATTGCTGTGATGTTGTTAAATTTAATGTTTAATGTTCAGGCTACAACTTTTTCTGCATGCTAGCCAAATTACACTAAATTATACTAAATGCATGTTACAGGGACATCGGGCTTTGCTAAAGTTATCGTAAAAATAATGCTGGCATTTTTTACATGTATCTGGGACACGATGTAGAAAACACAGTTACGTCTAACACGTTAACTATTTGACAAAAAATGTCACGTGATGCACATAATTATCAAAATAGGCCTCCTATGTCACGTAGGCTAGTTGTGCCATTCTAACTAACATCGTGAGTTCGTGACAACATAAATGGTTTGCTGTATCATGCACGATGAAAGACCGAGCGTTCCCCGTCGCTGCAGCAAAAGCTTGGAACAGTCTGACATCAAAAGTGACGGCTTCACAATGTCTATAAACTTTTTTGACTAAACTCAACACTCATCTGTTTTCTGCCTCTCTTCCATAGCTTACTGTAAAGTGACTGCGGTGCCATAGGCATTTTTTGCTTTAAATTTCGTTGTATTATATTGTAATGCCTAGGCTTACATCAAAAATTCAGAGTTTCAGAGCGTTTTCTGATTACCGCAGAATTATTATCGTTTTATCTGCAGCGAATCGGCTGCCAGCGCGGTTTCTGCTATTGGACGAGGGCCGGCAGCTGAAGATTCTGGACGTCTGTAAGACGTGCAGCGACGGCACGTCTGATCTGCAAGTGATCCAATGTAACGCCAGCAACGAACACGGATACGCCTTTCACAACGCCTACGTCAACGTCTTACGTCTGTATCGTGCAGTTTAGTCTCATCTATTTACATTTAGTGACTTATTGTGGGCCATCCTAATAGATTTCATTACGGTCTTGCCCGTCCGTTGGCTTGCGACGCATCAGCTTGGCAAGGCTTTAGTTTTGCTCACTGCAACGGTGAGCCACGTAGTGACGTAAGTTACGTACAGCGTCCAAGAGATCGGCACCTTCAGATACATATATTTCAGCAACCGAGCAGCGGATCCACTTCGGGTTTGGTTCTAGAGTAAGGTATTTGTGGTAGGCGGATTCAATGGTCACGTGACCGATGACGTCGTGTGACCACAAAAGGTCACACTCGTGACTAATATCTTTGAGGCTGAAAACTCCCAAAGTCTCAATGGCAATGGGCTCAAAGATATAACGGGCGCCAAGATCAACATATTTGTCCTCTTTGCGAGTGGCTAATTAATTCTACGCTCGTATAACCGTGGAAGATAAACGCGTGGTCATCATTGATCACGAATATGAAACCACATATGCCGAGTTCAGTAATCAAAGTCTTACCAAAACTTGATCTCATCTAATGTCATTTGTCTTGTCAAGGGACCCTTGTGGTCAGACAGCGTGTCTGTGGCTGTCTGCATCTCTGTGTCCGCTGTCTGTCTGTCCCCAGTCTGTCCACAAGTCGGCGATCGCTAGTACTCGCAAGCCACGTTGTTTACCGGCTTCTCTCTTTGTCTGCTTGTCCGTCTACTTGATATTGCTACGTTATTTATACATAAATTTGTTGTGTATTGTACTACTGTATTATGTACTGATTCTTCGATTGTTCGATTGATTGACGGTTTGATTGACAGTGAGAACGGTTATACGCAACTCGTCAACTATTCACGTGAGCGTCGAGTCAGACGTGGATGCGCGGTTTGAGTTTCCGTGCTCGGCGCAGTCGGACGACAGCACGCCGGTGAGCGTGGGCTGGTTCCGCGTCGACGAGGACACGGACGAAGAGGTCGCGGTGCGCGTCATTCCGGACAGACTGAGCGTCGCGCTGAATGGCTCGCTGATGATACAACTCACTCCGAACAACGATACGGAAGCGTGGGACACGTTTCACAGACTGTACAGGTGTCGTGCTAACAATTACTACAGTGACGCCGTACGCGACGCTTACATCCACGTCAAGGACTACGCCAGACAAGGTCAGTTCATAAACTGTGATCACACAATTTTATCTCTTTAGCGGCATGGTGGTGTAACGGTAGGGTGTCGAACTTGCGATCGCGAGGTCGCGGGTTCGACTCCCGGTCGGGTTATACTATCGAATAATTACTACTCGGTTGGGTTACTGTCGATGGACAGGTTCACTTGCGTCGGGTGGCAGCTAACACTGTGTGATCCGATATGGCAGGTGCCGCTCCGTATATCTGCGATGGGTTTCCTATTAAGAGCTATATATGCCACTTTTAGCTCTGTACTTACGAAAAAAATTCGTACAAACCCGATGCGCAGTTTTAAAGTTTATAATTTAATAAGCGCTGGTCAGTGTGAACATGACAATGATTTTAAGTATTTATGGACGAAAATTGACTTGTTACTGGTATAATACAGTTTGTGTTTATATTTAATTATTTATGTGTAATCGTGTCAGTACATCAGGGATAAAAATGGTCGAGTTTTTATTGAACGTCCTGTCGGCTGAGGATGGAAAATAAGCATTGTCTTTCCCCCGACACTTCTTAACGTCTTCGGAGTCTTAATTTTCGGCGCCTTGACCCGCTGCCGCTTTATAATATGTATGTACACGGTATATGTCTGTATCAGCGAAGCAACAGACGGCCGGCATAGCAAGCGTCTGGTGGATGTTCGTTGTGGTCGCAGTCATCATGACGATTTCATTACTCCTGCTCGCCTGCCTCGTCTACTGCACGCGATACTCCGGTGAAACATACCCGGGTGCGTACGATACCATTTCTGTCGTGACGTCTGTAAGAAAAGGCAAGCTAGTCGCTGGCCGGGGCCATCACCATGCAGAAAATTAAAATAGTCAGTCCGTCTTACTGCGGATCCGAAATACTTTGCGAGTAGTTAAAACGTCAAGTAAAAGGGAGTCACGTGCTCAACGTTAACGAAACGTATTTTTGTACAAAAACATAAGTTGAACGTTTTTTTGGAAATTACTTTTTCAAGGGCTATTTCATCCATGGTATCCATATTATGCAGTTGCCACTGTATCAAACAGTCAAGTGTGATATGTCGTGCTATAACTGTCTGCCTGTTAACTCAACCGTCTGTTGATCTGTTGGCCTGCAGTTGATCAGAAAGAACGCACGACCGGCAACAACCCAGAGAAAGAACTGCTTGACAACGGTTTCCATGACTACCAAAGACCGTACGTTGTTGCTAACATGTTTTTTCAAACAGCAAAACTTTACGAATAGCCTATCATAATTGTATCATCGTCATCATCGGCGGTTAATAACTAACCTAGTCCTAGTATAATAAAGTTAGACGTCGCTTTGTGCAATTGTAGTTTTTTCATTGACACCTAGACATTTGTGCTAATAAAAGCATTAGAAAATATTTTTGCACATTAAAATAACTTCTTGTTGTTCTGATGGACGAGCTTGCCGACTACCTTTTGATGGCTAGGTTCATTTGTTCATACAACCGTGCATGTTGATATGCATACGATCGGCATTTGAGATTTCATATGAGATTTAGCGTTAAAGATTTGATTAGTAGGCCATATTTGAGATATGAGGCCTTAAGATTGCAGTCTTCGTTGTCAAAGATTTGGTTTTGCACATGGGATTTTTGATATGAGATTTTGCTGGGCGTAGGTCGGAGTTGGCTGGCAGTCGTGCTACGCTCGAGAGTACGGGCAACAAAGCAAACAGCGAGGAGGGCGGAAGTCTAAACGAGTACGCCGGCGACGTCAACTTTGGCAAGTTCAACGAAGAAGGGTCATTCGTCGGCCAGTACGCCACCAACACCAACAACTAGCTGCCGTCAATGCAATCAGCTTGCATCCAGCTGGCGCGTCTGTAATAATAATATGTACAAGTAATCCGATCAACGCTCACGCGACGCGCGACAGCATCGGTGCTGCCGCCTGGGGAATCAGTGTGCAACGTGTAATTCAGTGATTTTCAACCGGGGTTCCGTCTGCCAAGGGTTCCGCAGCTGGCCAGTAACGAATAACCTAGCGTACAAAATCACGCCAGACAATGTCGTAGAAATACTCAGCATCGATGTTTTTTTTGTTTAAATTGCGTTTCTGCGCGTCGTTTTGCATAAACTTAGGGCCTACTGTGTTGAGTAAAATTTTGGCATATTTGCATTTTAGGCCTATATTATAACGTACGCTTCTTATGCACGACATTATTCAACTTTAAGGCATTATCAAAAATAAAAAAGAAAGAAAGAACGTATTGATTAGGGTTATGGTTACGAAATCGTTTGGCCATTTTCTTAGTTAATTTAATTTTTTTTAAACTTAGCTAAGGAAAAGACACGTAAACCTGTCTTTTCCGAGGGCGTCCACGTGATACAATTTTCTAGGTTGGTGGCGGGGCTTCTCGCCCGTCGTGTTTGGTTAAGTACAATACCATACTGCTGCCTACTAATGCGGTCAAATTTTATATTGGTGAACTTTGTCTGCTTTGTCGTCCTCATGACGGCTCTGTCCTCAATGCCCTGCTAGTGAAATGTAGCTTCTACCTCGCGTACGTCGCTGGACTCACGGATCGATTCATGGGGTTCCGTGAGTGACCTTCACGCTTGCGTAGGGTTCCGCGGTAACAAAAAGGTTGAAAAACACTGGTGTAATTAGATACCGGTAACAATGCGTTTTAACTGCAACGAAAGAACTTAGTTTGTCGTATTGCAATGCGAATTCCTGCGACGGAATACAAGTTTCTGGCGCCCCTTTTCGCTTTGCAGACAAACAGTAAACAACGAAGTCGACGATGACCGTCTCTGGCTGTTTTATTGTAACGCCTATTGCATATTATTTTGCAGCACGCGTGGGATTTTATTTGCATACAAATGTGTGCGTTTTGAAAGCCTAAGGCTTAAGTCTTCTGACGCCAGTAGAAGTTTGCATTGGTTACTGTAGGCCTACATTGACTAATCACATAATTGGCAAACTGTATTCATACGCTGTATGTAAACAAAATACCAAGATTGTTTAAGTGTAAGCTTATAAATAATATTTTATTAGATTAAAGTGCTTTATTTTATAAATCGCAGAAGATGTTTAAAGTTTGATTCATGCAAATTTTAGTAGATTCTAGAGCAAAGCCCTGGTGACTGAGCGATTTTGATGGGAATGTTGAATGCGCCCTATTTCCACTAAGTTTGATATTTTTTGTAGAACCAAAAATTTGTTGGTCAAACTACATGAATGACTAACACATTTTTATTATGCACAGCCAATGGCTAGATAAAAAAAAATAAAATACTTGGCTGAAAGTAAATAAAGTAGAACCTACATTGCGACTCGGTAAAACAGTATGGCAAATACGAGGTACGTATAACGAGCTGTTCACGTCCAGTGAGACCCACATAACCCAGTGCTTCTGCGGTCTTTGCTTGATTTGCTAAGTTAGTGAATGTATCTGAATTGACATTTTGTACATAACATAATATTTTTGTGAGTTAAAGTCGATTTTGTTTTCTGCAGTGTTGACAGTTTGTCAGTCAGTGTTTGACAAGAACGGCTTACACGCCCGCTGGTTGTGAACATTTAGGCATACGCAGAAGTTTAACGTCATTATTGGCTGCTAAATGTAGCTCAGCAGTCAGCAATATAACTCTTTCTTTTCCTGTTATTTTTACAATTAGCTTACCGGATTTAGGAATGATGGGCAATCACAATGGCGCTTATGAAAAGATTTAAAGGAAAAGTTGTTTTTTTGTTATTTTTGAAAGTAGACTTATAAAAAGTAGTGTCGATAAACCTCACAAAGCTTACCTTGAAATACTTAAATAAAGGGCCTGGCCTAACAGTTTTGTTTATATAAATACAAAAAATAGGTTATTAAAATATTTAATATACTTTAGGGCATAGACAGCCTTTAAGTTATTAAGGAAGTTTTGAGTTCTGTACATAGAGTTGAAAGTATATTCGGCTGAAAACATTACAAAACAATTTGCGTGATTCTATAAAAAAACAGCCTATATAGTTGTTGCGATCGCCATTGCTGTGCACTTGATCCACTGGCGACGGATATTTCACGCAAAGTGGTCGACAACGTTCTGCCGTGATGTGCAATGTCTCACTGTCTACTGGCCATCTGACAGATTCTCAAAAGAAAGCCGTTGTAACACCTGTTTTGAAGAAGTCTGACGCTGATCCTGATGAGCCAAAAAAAACTACCGACCGATCTCCAATTTAACCTTCGTCTCAAAACTTACAGTGTATATGGCGTTTACACGATCCAGCAAACGTCCAGCAACCTTCCAGCAAATGTATTCAAAACACACGTGAATTGCTGGAAATTTGCTGGACGTTTGCTGCCATATGTTATAATGGAACTGGACATTTGCTGGACGTTTGCTGGATCGTGTAAACACCCCATTATTGAACGACTGGCGGTGGACCAGATGACGCAGCATCTTAGCGACACGGGTCTGATGCCCAAGCTTCAGTCTGCCTACCGTCGACATCACTCGACTGAAACGGCGCTAGCGAAAGTACTGTCCGACGTAGCCTACTTGATGCAGCCGACGCAGGTCAGGTGACTCTGTTGGGTTTACATGACTTCAGCGCCTCTTTTGATACCGTCGACCACGACATACTGATCCAGCGACTACGAATCGTTCGGTTTCGACGGTGTGGCACTACAGCGGATCGTGTCGTTTCTGTCAGGACGACGTACAAGCCATTGTGTTCCGCGGCTCCACGTTGGCTAACCTCTGATGCGTTAAGGGTCAGTCTTTGGCCCACATCTGTTTGTCTTGTACACGGCTGACGTCACATCCATCGCTGCCGTGCACAACGTTCGTGTCCACACGTACGTCGAAGACACTCGACTCTGGCAGCACGTCCTGCTCAGCTGCTGATGGTGCAACGTCGGCCGTGCAACTCCTGCGCTGTATCGACGACTTCAACCGTTGGATGTGCTCCAACCGGCTAAAACTTAACTCTGACAAAACGCAGTTTATTTGGCACGATCCACCTCGACAACATCAGCAAGTCAGCTCTCTTCAGCTGATTGTCAACGGCGTTCCTATGTCACCTGCAGACGCTATCAGCGACCCAGCGTCACCCTTGACGCTCAGCTGTCGTTCAAGCAGCACGTCGACAGCGTCGTACATAGCTGCTTTTATCAACTGCGACAGCTACAGTCAGTCCGACGATCAGTTCCAGATGACGCTACGTGCACCTGGGGCATGCGTTCGTCACAAGTCGCGTTGACTACTGTAACACCCCGTTTACACGATCAAGCAGACATCAAGAAAACATCAGGCAACCATCAAGCAAATGTATTCAAAATACACGTGCACGACGTGTACTCTAATTGCTTGACGTTTGCTTGATGTTTGCTTCATCGTGTAAACGGGGTATAACGTTGTGCCGTACGGCGTCTCAGCAAAAGTCGCTCATCAGCTGCAGGCAGTACTACACGCTGCCGCTCGACTAGTGTTCGCTGAAAAATCAGCATATCACTGCGACAATGCATGTGCACGTTACATTGGCTGCCGGTGCTTTAGCGCATAATGTTCAAAATTGTGCTGATAGCATTCGACTGCGTTCGTAGTCAAGGTTTTGGCTACATGGCAATGTTATGACACCAGTCCACACCGTTGCAGCTCGGGCCAGACTGCGATCTGCAGACCAACGCGACGTGGTCGTTCCGGACTCACGTAGGCCTACAACTCGGTTCGCCAACGCAGCTTTCGCTCATCAGGCTCAGCATTTAACCGTGTGAAACGATCTACCCTTGAAACTGAAAAGCAGGGACATTAGCAGACAATGTTTTAAACAAGACCTTAGGACATGGCTTTATCGCTAAGATGCTGTCGCGCATAAAAAGTAAATTGACTTTTCATAAAGCTTTAAGACTCTATGGTAGCAAGCACTATTCTATGGAAATAAAGTGAACGCTATCGACGATTTTTGTGTCGTGTGTGGTAATAATAAACAATAAAATGATGACAGAAACCGTTAATGCCGCGGTTGAAAATATGCACATTGATGGCGACCATAAGGCATGAAATAATTACATTGTCAGCTAAACTTTGATTTGTGTTGTTTGCCTACTTATGCTTTCTCGATTAAGCGTTCGACACATCGCAAAGGGCGTGGGATTTGTTAGCGTCAAACGAATGCGATGGGTTCGTCGATTTTTATTTTCTGTAGGTATTAGCTATAAGAACATGTGATTCAGTGCGATATTGAAATTATTAAACGATCTAATGACATTTTGGACAATTACTAGCAGTCACAAAGATGCTGATTGTCATACTGGTTGTTATTGCATCATCCATCTGCTAGCAGTCGCATATATTATTGGCTTGTTGTTTTGTTTTTACTATATAGGCACCGGAAAAGCCGTATTGTGGCCACTAATTGACTTGAAACGGAAAATTAGTGGAATGGTGTGGCTTGGTAGTCAGACGATGGTAAAAAGCGGATCGGTGGATGTGCGGATCTGCAGATGTCGCAACACGGTTAGGGCTAGAGGTATGGATGGGGTTAAGATTAGGCTTAGGAGTAGGGTTAGGGATAAGGTTAGGGTTAGGAATAGGGCTAGGAGGTGGTTAATCTAATAAATTACAGCTTAATTACAGCATTACATGTTGTGACATCTGCAGGTTTTCACGTCCGCAATGCACTTTTTACTAGTGTTGTTACAGTTTCCCACTGGTCAAAATCGGTTGGTTTCCGTTTGGTTTGGGGGAAAACCGCGGTTTTGGTCGGTTTTGATTTTGATTTTCTGCCAGTGCTATGAATTCAAGACATTGCAGCTGTGTTTTTTGCTTTGAGTGCCCAGTACTTGGCAGGAAGTTTCTGGCAATGGCTGATCGGCCCACATTGCAACCTAGGCCTGTGAGGCAGCACTGGCTGTCATGTCCCACATTAGAACTTGGAACACTGTGTGATGAACAGAAATATCTACCAGTACAACAGTTTCAGGCATAAACTTAGCGACATACTGGTTTTAGGGTTGCTACTTCGGCACAATGCAACGTTCTGTTTAATTGTGCTTAAATGAAGTATTTGTATTGAACTGAACTGAACCGATGCATTGATGATGTCAATGGGTGACTTTAAATTTTGCTTAGACCTAAGTTTTAAACTATAGCTTTAGACCAAAACTTGGTTTAAAACTTAATTAATGCAAAATTTAAAGTGACAATCAAATCCAGTTTTAAGTAGGGTTTTAAACCGGACGCTTCCGCTGAAACCAAAGTTAAAACTGAACATAATACCAAACTTTGGTTTAAAACCAAACTAAATCTGAACAATCCAGTTTCAAACCTGATCTCTGTAATGCATCGAGATAGACGTTTCTTCTTAAAGACTAATCTTTAGGTTTGGTTTAAAACCAAAACCACTTTAACTTTCGATTTAGCGAAAACAAGATGGCGTTTGTTTACCCAGCGGTTGCTATTGCTGCCGGCGTTCTAGGGCCCAGTCGCCTACAACATGCACCTAATGTACAGCGTGAATCATGTTTATCTGACGAAGATGAGTTTCTTTCAACGCATCTTAGTGCTAGACAGATTCACCAGCTAGCCTGGCGTCGTCAGGTTGATGGTGCAAATGCAAGATATTGCACCAGTGCTGAATGTATAATCTCTGTGTATCGTCTGCATATTTATAGGATACCAAGGAAGTAGGTTTTCGGTTTAAAACTTAAGCTTAAAACCGAGTTTAAAACTGAAGTTAATCTGAGCATTGGTTTAAAACCATACTTCAGAGTCCAGATTAAGGTTTGGTTTAAAACTGTAGTTTAAAACTTAGGTCTAAGCGAAATTTAAAGTCATCCAATGTATTCACCAAGCTAACAAATAGGCCTACATAGCGTGATGCTGATGCAGCTTTTTGTTAGTGCTACTTGATTGAAAGCAATATTATTACAGCGGTAACACCAATATGAACTGGTCAAGATTTTAGTTGTATTGCTGATGCCATTAAGCATTGAGTTTGTTTGCTTCATGTCAGGATGGCACAGCAGCAGTGGCAGTAAAACAGAGCAAAAAGGCAAAGAAAGATGTTCCTGCTTCACAGTATCCTGCTGAGGTTAACTGAGTGATTTATTTGTTTGTTTGAGTTGTACATCTAATCTTGATCCCTTGATTTGTAGTGTTGCCGGCATTCACACGTCACATGTTAGTACTGTTAGTATTGTCATGCGTTTTTCAGAAGCATGTCGTTTCTTATTTTGTTATACTGTATAATTAATTAAATTTTGTTGGTCCTGGTCTGGTCATGCAGCAGACGGTGAATTTTGACAGACTTTGTCAGACCATTGTTTGTTAAAATTCTAAAGATTTGACTGATCAGAAATGACATTGCGATGTATCTAAGTGATTGATGTGTGATGATTTGCTGGCAGATGGATCCTCAGCCGGAGTACATCCAGCACCGGCAGCAGATGTGGGACAAGTTGAAGAAAGAGTATGACGAGTGGGTTGGTGCTCAGGCTCCGCAGTCCATTCATGTTACTTTACCCGATGGGAAAGTTGTCGAGGCCTTGTCCTGGCGTACTACGCCTTATGAAATAGCTAAAAGTATCAGGTTTGCGTGAAAAATCATTACACTGCTTCACTGTATACTGTATGTCATCACTAGTACTGTTGGTATTCGGCATTGGAGAGCTTGCTTGTTATCATCCTAACCCTATTAGTAGATATAAATTTAGTTCTAGCTTGAAGTTGGCATTTGGTTTACAACTTGTGACTTAGATCTGAAAAATGATAACTGTATTGCATTATATTCCTTTCAGCTTGTGAAATGGCTTACTCTGTTGCATTAATCTATCCTCCAATGAATTTATTAATTTACTGGCTCTTTAGTGAAGAGATTGTTTTGTGGACCATTAGTGTGTGATGTGACATCTATTTTGAAAGCCAAAGAAAAATATAATGTATGGAGTTAATATTGATTAGTGTTTATATTACTTGTTGGTATATACAGGGTAGGCCATGAAAAATGTGTCACTTTACTTTTGTCCATATCTTTGTTAATTATTGATCGATTTTCAAAATTCTTTCACTGGCACAATCTGCAAACAATTTCCAATAATGTGATTATTATATATCTCACCACACCATAAGTGCTTCTCTACACTACCTTGTGAAATATAGATGAAATATCAATGTATAATGATAACAGCAGACAAACAATTTAGTGAATAAGAACAAAAAACACTTCAGACCAACATGTCGGTAAATGATCTGTATGACACTGATCTGTATGACACTAAACTGTGTGGGTCTAACACAGTCTAGTGTCATACAGATCATTCATCGCATTGTTGGTTTAAAGTGTTTTTTTTTATTTTGCCTAAATGTTTGTTATTATCGTTAGTTTTTTTACATTCATATTTCACAAGGTAGTGTAGATATGTATTTATGGTGTGGTGGAATATATAATAATCATATTATTGCAAATTGTCTGCAGAGTGTGCGAGTGAAAGAATTTTGAAAATTGGTCAGTAATTGGTGAAGATATGGACAGAAGTAAAGTGCCACACTATATTCTAGGCTTGACCTTAGAGCACTAGAAAAATGCCCTTCCCTCTCACCTTCCAGTGCTTTGAGTTTTGATCTTTTGAGCTGTATTTAATTGGCACACTGGGTTATCTCGGGGTCTGGAAGCATTCATGCCAGTTTTGGTTTTCTGGGCTTGTTTGTTTTCAAGTTAGGAGTCTGCACAGGACAGATGCATGGGCAAAAACATACCGGTAATGTAACTTATTAGGATGCCCGGATAAAAACGTTGATAAATGAGCATATTTTGATACATGGTTTCATTAATTTGTGTGGTATTGTTAACACATTGCAGTCAAGGTCTTGCAGACAACTGCGTCATTTCCAAAGTGAATGGCGAAGTTTGGGATCTAGATCGACCGCTGGAGACCGATTGTGAACTTCGTCTTGTGAAGTTTGATGATCCTGATGGTTTGTTACAGTTTTCTTGTTTTCGAACACTTTTTTTGAACATTGGGCTGTTGGCGATTTGACTTGGATTTGGGTCCCATATTAATTGCCAGCTTCGATTTGTTAAATGCTAAATGTGGCTACTGTTTATAGTGAACAGTCTTGCATTGTTTCATCAGTATGAGAAATTAAGCTAATAGATGACTAGCAACATTGCGTAGCTTTGAAGCAAGTGTGACATAAGAAACAGGCTGCAGTAGCAGGTAGTCATTTGATATGTATGCTCGGTATTGTGTGTGTGCTCAGGTCAGTATGTGTTCTGGCATTCCAGTGCACACATTCTTGGTGAGGCTATGGAGAGACACTATGGAGGACATCTCTGCTATGGCCCTCCTGTTGAAGAAGGCTTCTTCTATGATATGTTCCTCGAAGAAAGGTAAATCTAAGAAACTATGGAGCATTTTCAGATAGACATGGTTTCTTCATGATGAGTTTATCGTGAGGAACAACCTGGCTCTCGTGAAACCTGAAGTCATCTGAGACAAACCATTATGTGTGCTGAGACAACACTATCAGTAGTTGAATTTTTTTTGTGGTTACTGTTAATATTACTTGTTCAGTTTAGTCGATTTAAAAGATTACCTGATTTGGTTTTGTTACTTATCTAGTGTCTTGCAATGTAAATAGCATGTGATACGTGTAATTTTTTTGTCACTAATTTATAGCTGTATTTGTACCATTGTCGTCATTGTTTATCAGTCCATCAGTCAACCCAGCAGTGTTGCCTTAATTGCAGAGGTAACACACAGTTACTGTAAAATAGGCTGGTTTAGTTGATAATGCCTGGGTATTTTTTTTCTGAAGAGCCAGGTTCTGAGATGTCGACAAAAGGTCAAAAGTGACTGAAATGTCATTGTGTTTTCTGGCAGAGTGTTCCAAACATGGGCGGGGTCCAGCGACCGTGAGAGTTTGATTATTTACTGTTGAAAGCTTGTTAAACTGTTTGTGAATGTGTGCCAGTAGGTCAGTAACACCGCATGATTTTCCACAGCTCGAGACGTTAGTGAAAAAGATTGTTGGTGAAAAGCAACCATTTGAGAGGCTAGAAATGAAGAAAGAGGATCTTCTGAAAATGTTTGAGGTCTGCTAGTTATTATTCAGTGCTTGTAAATTTTTTTATTTGTGTTTTATACTAAACTCGGCTGTATTTAGTTGGGTGTGTTGAGTTGGGTGTGTGTGTCCTGCCTTGCTAATATTGTTACCCATAAGTAGTTTTATACACAGTGATTCATAATTATGGGAACTCTTAGTTTTTATTGAATAACTTCGTGAAACATTGGCCAATTTTGATAATTTTTGGCACGCAACATTACGAAGAAACTTGACGTGAACGACTGTAGTTTAGCCCACCTCACCTTACTACTGTCGCTACACTACCATGTGAGATGCAGAGGCCATAGTTTGGCCATTCACAATAATGAATTCATACTCTGTAGCGCATGCATTGGCTCAGAAAATCATTGAGACCACAAAATCATTTTGAAAATTTGTTACGTGTATAACAATTATGATATTCATTTTAATATTGTATGTCAACGAACTGAAATGATACATCAACAGTGAGTGAGCTGCTCTAAGTCGCACGTTATTGAACATTTTGTTGGTGAGTGGCGTCAATGTGCACCACTTGCGTTCGTGCTGCAGAAGGACATTTTGAGCACATGCAGTAATACAGATAATGTGATGTGACACGTGTGACTTTTTGAGATATAATAACTGTTACTCATGTTTGTCTCTATTCATTTAATCATTTCTGAGCCGACGCATGTTTTACTCAGTGTGAATTCATTGTTGTAAATTGCCAAATTTTGACTTCTGCATTTCACAAGGTAGTGTAGTGACAGTATTAAAGTGAGGTGGGCTAAAGTATAGTCATTTACATCAAGTTCCTTTGTAATGTTGCTGCCAAAAATTATCAAAATTGGTCAATGTTTCACGGAGTTATTCAATACCAAGACATCTGAGCTAATGCTCATGAGATGCACAAGAGCCTACAGCAGTTCCTGTTCGTAGGCAATCTTGGTCTGTCTCTATCCATTTCATTGCAATTCACTCTTTTGCAGCCAAAAATTGCCAAAAAATCACCAAAAACTGCCAAAAAATCACCAAAAACCCCCATATTTTAGGGTTCAAGGTCATCAATGTTGACAATCCTAAGAATCTCATCATCAGTGCTTGTTATAGTAAGCAGCATGTCCTGCCTATCTGCAACTATTTTCACATTAGACAAGCCAGCAGCGGATAAATAACCACTTTTAAGAGGGGAACCTCTCTTTGACACCCGCATGCGCAGGCATTGTTGAACCTAGAGGGTCCGGACTTACACTGGTAAAATCTACATTCAATGCTGAAAATTACTTTTGCATGTTGTCTTGGTCTATCTCCAGCCATTTCAGCGCAATTTACTCTTAAAATGCATGTCACAGCCCGAAATCGCAAAAAATTTACTAAAACCCCTTATTTTGCGAGTTCAGGGTCATTCAAGGTCATCGATGTTGACATTTCTAAGAAGCTTGTGACCAGTGCTTGTTATGTTAAGCAGCATGTCTGTGCCTGTCTGCAACCATTTTGACGTTAGGTGAGCCAATAGCGGTAGAATAACGCCTTTTAAGAGGGGTGCCTTTCTTTCTCCTTTTTGTTCGTGGGGACCTCTTTCACCTAGTGGCATGAAATTTTGTCACAAAATACTAGAGGCTCTAAGCTATCATATGATGAAAACCAGAAGTCTCTATCTCACCTGGGCTCCAATCGGTACCGGGTTGTGCCAGACACCAAGACAGAATTACCATAGCTAATGTGTGCTGTAGCTCTAGCTATGCTAGCTGTCGCGCATAAAAACCAAGGGTTCCCATAATTATGAATGGCTGTGTAGAAAGTACAATGCTTGCTATGCCAATTTGCTGTAGGTAATAATGCCCTTCTGATTTGATATTTTCAGTACTATTGGTGCGAAATAGTGGCCTGTTGTGCTTTTTGTTATATGTACATTGTACAACTGTCATAAATCTCATCTGAGTTTGACGCAGTATTTCACAGGTATATCTCTGTACTTGCTATAGTAGTATACACCGTACAGTGTACAGCATGTAGCAGATGGACAATAGATCGGGATTGCATTATAATTGTATGCTTCCTGTTTCATTATGTTATGTGTTATATGTAACAACATCCAGCAATGTTGTATGTGTGTGAATTGCAGCACAATAAGTTCAAGCAAAGGATCATCAATGAGAAAGTGGATACACCCACCACCACTGTCTACAGGTCAGTGAAGTGATTATTTTTCTTTGTGCACGGTCTGTATTCTGGGATTTTAGAAAACCAAAATGTATCTTTTAGGCAAATTTGAAAAGCTTCTAGCAGAGCTTTGGGTTTGATTATACTCTATCACGAGAGAGATTTTTTTCAATATCTCACTGATCAAATCTTCTCGAGTATTTACCGTGGCTGTCTGTTCAGAAGTTAGCAATGCATTGCACATATCACTATTAACTGTTCTCAGTATTCCAGTCGATGCATAGCAAGCAAGCATAGTAGAGTAACGCATCATTAAAGAATTATTTTGTTTCTGTTATCTTATGCCAGCCATGCTAAACATTACTAGCCATTAGAAATATATATTTGTTGCACTTCTTTACATCATTACAGTGAATTCTGTCAGTTGCATTAGTGTTAGTGGTATTGACCATTGTTCCTACAGGCCAGGGAAAACTGGAAAAAGTCAGGAAATTTGTATGGTAAGGGAAAGTCAGCGATAAATATTATTTTTGAAAAAGTCAGGGAAAATGATCTTGGATCATGCAGAGTGCAGACTGCAGATATCTGTGATTTCTTTGCATCTCCAAATATTGAAAAGCAAGCATATTTGCGGCTTCCACTGAATGTCTGAAAGCTAGATATGTTTCAGCTTCAGGGGTCTTTGCCCCGCTGATCCCTCAACCAGGGCCTCTATCATGTACATATTGCTTTGTTAATATCGTTTCATTACTTAATACCATTTATGACATTTGTGCAATAGGATTATTGTTTTGATAATGTCGGGGAAATTGTCATTCCATGACTGGAAAAGTCAGGGAATTTTGCTACAGAAGACCTTTAGTAACCCTGATTGACAGGCTGGCAGCTGTGTGTACAGACATTGTGTGCTATTTTTGATGTTGTTGGAGTGTTTGTGGTTTAACTGTGCACTACAGGTGTGGTCCTCTGATTGACTTGTGTCGTGGTCCACACGTTCGACACACTGGCAAGATTAAAGCTATGCACGTTACCAAGGTAATTAGTAAAATAAATATTGTTTGTTGGTTATTAATAGGTTTGTGTGTGTATTTATTATTGTTATTTGGGTATTTTTTGTGTTAGTTTGACTTTTTGTTTGTCATTGAGAATGATTTATTGACTTATGTCTTTTTTGTGAGTGTAGAATATCAGTACTGTTTAGTTATTGAATGTCATATTGTATTGTTATACCTCAATGCAAAATAGTTCCACACAATTTGGTCTAAATTGCGTCATGTGACATTGACAAATATGCACTGTTGCCCGGCCCCACGCACTGTTGCTTGGGCAACATTGAAGTCTTATCACAGCTTTTTTTGTAATTGTTTGCTTATTGACTTGTAGAATTGTTTGGTTTTGGGGTATAACAAAAGAAGCAGTGACTGACATGTTGGTCATCATTGAAAATTTTTCCCCTCAGTTCGTAAAATGCTTTCCGTGATCTTTGATCTCGGGGCAACATTTCACAAACTTTGGGTCAAAAATTTTCAATGATGACCTCGACACCAGTCACTATTTGTATAATGTGTAGTTGTGTACTATACACTGTAGCAGTGATGTAATCAAGATTAAATATAGACTTGTGACTGAAGATTAGGTTTGGTAGACTATTTTTTGTTCTTGTGGGATCTCAAGAAGATTACATTAAGTGCTCTCTACTGATCACTAGCCGGTCTCTTGAGTGAATATAAATTCAAACTAACAAAAAGCAAAAAATGCTGTTTGGTGCTACAATGTTTTGTTATGGTGCTGTATATGCTGTGCTGCTAGTAATGTACATATTGTTATTCACCAAATCAAGTAGAAAATGGAGAATAGAACGCAGAAATTTTGCTTTCACTGCATCATCAAGAATTACTTGTAACACATACCTTGTTGTGCAGATTGATTTAGTATTACCGTGTGTTTTTAGTAAGTGTTCTAATGGTGTGAGTACTCTATGTTAATTAATATGTCTAGAATTCGTCAACTTACTGGGAAGGCAAGTCGGATGCTGAGAGACTGCAGCGAATCTACGGTATCTCTTTCCCGGATACAAAACAGTTGAAAGAATGGTTGAAGATACAGGAGGAAGCAGCCAAACGTGATCACAGGAAAATTGGCCGGGTGCATTGACAGTTTTCCGACAATACTTTTATTACTGCATACATAGTACTCTTTATCTCGGATAGCTGCAAGCTTCACACATGTCAGGTTGTTATTATCAGTAAACCATGCCCATCTGAAGATGCTCTATTGACATGTTATCAATCACTCAGTTGGAGTTGTTTTAATAGCAGAGCTACTTCAGTGTTAGAAATATTAACCAGGTTTAGGTGATGATTAGGGCTGTACTGAATAATAGATTTTACTATTTGGCTAAATAAGAATAATTTATGATATTATTTTACCGAATACGAATAAAATAGAGTAGACTGAGATCATATAGAGAGATTAAACGGTTATCTGTTTGCATGCACATGACTGCTAGTGTGTGCTGTGGACACAGGATCAGGAGTTGTTTTTCTTCCATGAGTTGAGTCCTGGCAGCTGCTTCTTCCTGCCTAAAGGCGCCCACATCTACAACAAACTCTGTGATCTGATCCGGGTAGGCACTTTTTTGTTAATATTTCTAATGCTTTTGATGTCAAGTTGAGCTAATTGCATTATTAATAGATGAGTTGCTGGGTGGAAGACTGAGTTGACATTGGTGTTGGTTATACTTAGATGATTTACCTGTGCGCAGTCACACATCCAGGTAGTAACCACTTGATAGCGACTTGACCAGGAGTTGATCCTCTCAATCGTAGGTCTAACAGCATTCAATTACACCACTCGACCACCAGCCTGTCTTGACTGCTTTTTGTTATGCATATGACTCTGTGTTTTCCCAAACATCATTCAGTCTATGTGATTGCAACTGTGTTGATGTTTCAGTCCGAGTACAGGAGGCGTGGATTCACAGAGGTGGTTTCACCTAACCTGTACAATGTGAAGCTGTGGCAGACTTCCGGTCACTGGTCTCATTATGCTGTAAGTTCAGCATGTTATCTGTTTTTCAGCCGCCATTATCTTTAGCAACATTGGTGCAAGTTCTTCTCGAGTCGCATGGTGCATAGAGTGATGCACACGATTCTGTTTTTTTTGCCATCTGCCACATGCCAGTTCACATTGCAAGTGTATAGGTACAAAAGTTTTCACTGGTACTTATCAGTAGGGCCCACAGTTTTCTGCGGAACATTTTGACAAATTCTGCGGGCCAGTTTGCAAAATTCCACGGTTTACCATGGGAAAATTGTCCAAATTCCGTGGCTTGCCACAGCCTTCCATTTGTGAGTTAACTGAGCTGTGTTCTGTTCAGAAATTTCAGTTATTGTCCATTGTACTCTGTTATGCTAGGAACACACAAAGATAATTATCAATTTTGTTTTTAAGTGCAATCTGTCAAGTTGCATTGTGTTTGCTTCATACGATTTTGCCGTACTGAGATAGCTATTAGTAGGGCCCACAGTTTTAGGCAGTTCAGTTTGAATTTTTCCGTCACATTCCGTGATAAAATTGTGTCATCTAGCCAAAAATCGTATCAATTGCCGGCCATTTCTCAACTTTTGCGAAATTCCGCGGATATATCAAAATTCCGCAGAAAAGAGAAAATTCCGTGGCCTGCAGAAAACTGTAGGCCCTACTTATCAGGTTTTCCAGTGAGGGATTGCCAGACGGAGCTGGTCAACACTGGTTGCAGTTTAACTTACTCATATTTAGTACTTTTATGTTAAGAATCTTGTGAGATTGTTGCCTCACTAATGAAGGGTGGGGGTAAAATGTTTTTGTCTTTATTTTTCCGTATCTGGTTTTGATGAAATCTTAACATTTTTTGGAGTATTTGGGACCAAGTGATAAGATGTTGTATATCAACATGATACTGATCCAGGAATTTTTCAAAAGATATTTTATAGTGTTATATTAAGCCAGAATCTGGCAGGCAGAGTAGTAGTATTAATGAAAGTATGAGATCTTCCACTGTGGAAAAAAGTATGGATAGTATACGAACTGGCATCTGATGTATTTTTCTTTGACATGGAACTTGGAATGTAGATAATCTGGCATTGTTACAGCTTCATGCTTACAGGCATTTGCAGATGTACTGCAGAACAAAACTAGAACTATTGAAGCCAGTGATTTAGATAAGTACAAGAAAACAGAACTGACCTGATCACAACACTGGCGTCAGAACTGCCATTATCAATACATATGCACAATTATAATCGTCAGTTCTTACAATTTTAGGTTCAGTTTGCTTTTTTGTGTTTTGTGTTTCATAAAGGCTAAACTTTCTGTAAAGGTTAATCTGTTTTTTCGTTATTATGTGTATGTGCAATTTTGCCTGCAAGGGCCGTCCCCGAAGTGACTTTACTGTGTCGGGCGGGACATTAAACTCTACTCACTCACTCATGCTTCAGTCAAGAGGTCATGAATGTATGTTACTGTAACATTTTTATCATGAAACAGCATATCTGTTCTGTTTCTATCCACTGATATAGTGACTTGGGAGCTGCTTGAAGTCTGTTTGCTTGGCTGCACCCTGTTTGATTTTGTAAGCAGCAGTAACGTTGGTGCTATTTGCAATTTTCAGGAACACATGTTTTCGTTTGAGTCCGAAAACGAGAAGTTTGCACTAAAACCGATGAATTGTCCAGGACATTGGTGAGTGGCAGGGTATTTGTGCTTCACAGTTCACATTGTACAACATGCTGTCAGAAATATATGATTGATTGTATATCCTTTGGCAGAATATGGCAATTTATTGCCATTTTTACACTTGTGTTCAAGATCTCTGAGAATTTTACAAAGTATGAAGGATAAGGTGGTTTTATGTGTGTGTTGAGACAGTATATTTCTCTAAATAATGGTGTATTTTTGCAGTACAAATGTCACACGAATAATGTGTTATTATACAGTACACTGTATCTGTAAAAAATCTAATGTTGAACTTTAGCAAGGTAATAATCATGCCAATGTATGTGATAAGTTTTTAAAATGTTTTAGTACATGGTAAATCAATGAATATGATTTGTGTCAGTGACTATTAAACTAGGGTTTAATTTGTCAGCGTTAGACACAAGGAATACAATGAACTTTTCTTTGGACACAACGAACGTAGATTCATAATTACCATTGACATGCTAATGATCATATTTTATGCGTTCATGTCATGTCAGTTTGATGTTTGATCATCGGCCGCGGTCGTGGAGGGAGCTGCCAGTGCGTCTGGCTGATTTTGGTGTGCTTCATCGTAACGAATTGTCCGGGGCGCTGACGGGTCTGACCCGAGTACGCAGGTTCCAGCAGGATGATGCGCACATCTTCTGCCGACCTGACCAGGTGTGTGGATGACCGCTTACAGCCTGCATACACTTTTCTCATATTTACTGTTGTCATAAACTTTCATTTGGCTAGCTACCTTCATACTTTACTTAATACTTACGCATTCTCTTTTACTTCTCGCATTTGATACATCAGTGTGCATCGTCGCACTTCTGAGTTATTCCGCTCTGCAAATCCAGAATGTCATTTTGTCATCAGTCGGCTTTTTCAGATGCTGTCTAAAAACGTTTCACTTCGGTGACTGATGACTGAATGAATGAAATGATGGGTGAATGAATTTGTTGCTCTGTTAAGTAATGTTTAGTCATTTTGAGAATAATTACTAATATGTCTATTGATGTGTTTTCCATGCAGATCAAGGAAGAGATGGCCAGCTGTTTGGACTTTCTGCAGTGCATCTACACCGTGTTTGGATTTACATTTCAGCTCAGACTTTCAACCCGGCCGGACAAGTTCCTTGGTGAAATCGAGGAATGGGACTTGGCTGAGAAGGTTTTATTGCTTATGTTTTTTTAATTAATGCTATGCTATGCGAAATTAATGCTATACTTTTTGCATGGTTTAATTGATAGTATGTATCTCCAAATGATATGGTGTGTGTTTGTAGTTTGGGATAATGTTGTGATGTGCTTTGTAGCAACTGGCGGAGAGTTTGGACGAGTTTGGAGGGAAATGGGAACTGAATCCTGGTGACGGAGCTTTCTACGGACCAAAGGTATGGCTGGTCACAGTTTTTATACTTATCGGCTGAATAAGTTGAATTTGTTTGTTATTTGCTGAAACCCCAGTATGATGGGTTATTGTATTGCTGATACAGCGCAGTGTGTCTCAGATATATGTACTTTACTAATAATGCAGCAGGTTTGAACTCAGATGCGTAACAAGATTTTGCAGCATGTGAGAAATGTTTTATAGACTTAGCTATTGATTGTTAGAGTGTTGTTAGAATTGAAAACTGTCTAAACGCTACATGTGCACTGAATAGAGCCCTTTGCTCCATTCATATGCCAGCTTTGTCTTTAAGCCGGCGTTGCTGTTAAGAGAAAATACCAAAAACACATCTTGTGGGGAGAAACGTTGGTAACTGAATTTGTAATAAAAAAACATGACCATCGTTTAGCTTGACATATCGACTGACTCCATAGCTTTTTAGAGCACATTTTTTATATTTGTTGACTTTTTATCATTGCAAACAAGTGAGTAAATCTAAATACATTGACATGTCATGCACAATTATTGTGTTAGTTAAACTTTAATATCACCATCATTTTCATGTTTACCTTTCAGCATTTATTTTAAAAACAATTTTTATGCATTATTAAAGTGCTCAGTTTGTGTGAAATTGCCGTGTTATGTAAATGTACTTCATAGATTGATATCACAATCCTCGATGCACTGCGAAGGCCACATCAGTGTGCTACTATACAGCTGGACTTTCAGCTGCCACAGCGCTTTGATCTGACTTATGTCTGGTACGTATATAAACATCAAAGTGTTGTACAGGGTGGGCCAAAAAATGTGGCACTTTGCTTTTGTCCATGTGTTCACCAATTATTGACTGATTTTCAAAATTCTTTCTCTGGTACACTCTGCAGACAATTTGCAATAACATGATTATTACATATCCCACGAGACCATAAATGTGTCTCTACACTACCTTGTGAAATATCAATGAAATATGCATACATGATGATAATAACAAACTAACATTTTGGTAAAATTGAAAAAAAAAACATTTTAGACGAACATTGCAGTGAATGGTCTGTATGACACTAAACTGTGTGGGTCTAACACAGTCTAGTGTCATACAGATCATTCATCGCAATGTTGGTCTGAAGTGTTTTTTCATTTACTTAAATTTTTGTTAGTATAGTTAGTTTTTGCTTACATTTATATTTCACAAGGTAGTGTAGAAACACATTTACCGTGTGGTGGGATATATAATAATCATATTTTTTAATTGTCTTCATATATGCCAGTAAAAGAATTTTGAAAATTGGTCAATAATCGGCACAGATATTGACAAAAGTAAAGTGCCACATTTTTTATGGCCCACAGTTTACATATGATTGAATGTTTGATTGAGCAATTAATTGATATCTTTGTTGTGCATTCTGTTTAGACCATTTGACAGATTTGGATGACATTTAGCAGGTATCCTTTTGGGGTCCAGTGGAAGGGATCGAGCCATAAGCCAAGACATGCAGTTGCTTCTGACTTACAGAAAATAATTTGTGATTCACCAGGTGGCTGTGTCATTCAGCGATTCGACCTATACTGAAGTTACTTTGGTTTTTGTTTAACTTGTACATGTTTCAGTATTGACTGAAGCCGAGATGGTGTTGACTAAAATGTGTTTTTGTTCCAGTGGCGATGATCGAAGTGAGAAGAAACGTCCGGTGATCATTCACCGTGCTATACTCGGCTCTGTTGAACGCATGATCGCCATTCTCACTGAGAGCTGCGGTGGCAAATGGTAATGTATTGCTGTACGTTTTTGTCTTTTTATTGCGATTTATATTGAGAGTTGGGGAGTTTACTTTTACGTGTTGTAGTGGCTAGTGGGGAGAACATTTAGTGATATTAACTCATGATTGGGGCCAAGAAGGTTAAAGGTGGAGAGAGTGATTTTGAAAGGATACAATAATAATTAATTGTGTTATTCGGAATTTAGATTGCGATTCAAATAGAGAGTTAGTGCTATTTTTCTGGCGTTAATCATCTGTACTTTTCTGTGTATCAGATTCATTATTTGCTGTGCGCTGCATAGTGAAATGTTGTTCACACGCTATGGCTGTTACATGGTGACGTTTGTGCATGTTTTGCAGGCCATTCTGGCTGTCACCACGTCAAGCCATAGTTATTCCAGTTGCGCCAGTGTTTGATGATTATGCCAAAAAGGTAATTTATGACTCTGCATTTTTTGTGCATTTTGTTGATCACGTGCTGTGGCTGTAATTAACAGTTAAAAGTGTTTTAGATGTGTATTGTGTACAGCCCTTCATGGGAACCCTTCTTAGAGTTATGGAGCATCACCTGCCATATGAGACACACAGTTTTACCTGCCATTTGACACAGGTGAACAACTGAACATGCCCCAATTTAACCCCAGCCACAAACTCACTGGTACTAGGCCTCGATATACCTACCCGGAGCAGATGGAGTTTTAAGTTGACTTTGGCATGGTGGTTATGTACTCTGATGCCTTTACCTGTCCCTAGACAGTAACCCATCCAACTAGTATCCGACCCAGCGTAGAGCAGTTTTGTTGATCAAGACTAACACATCAACCGCTACACAAAGCCGCCACCATTATGGTTACTGTTATCAACTTATCATCGCTTTGAGTGACTGACTGATGTGTGAATGCTTGTCAGGTACAAGGCGAGCTACACTCAGCTGGCTTCATGTGCGAAGCTGATATTGATGACAGTGATACTATGAACAAGAAAATCCGCAATGCACAACTTGCACAGTTCAACTTCATACTGGGTATAATATTTCGTTTTGCTTTTATCATGGATGCTTGGATGAAGTAATTATTTGGCTGTAGTAGTAATAGGCTACATTATGACTCTTGCTTGTCTGTCTCTATGTCCATATGTCTGTTCTCCTTGGGCTCCTAACTTGGAAACTGAAAGGTGCAGAAAAAAACCGAAATTGATGTGAGTATTTCCAGGAACAGGAGTAGGCTACATGTCAATTTTTAGTTTTATGTCAAAAAGGTGATCATATGTCAAAAACGAATAGTATGGAGCTCATTTTTTAAAATGTTCGTTACACGCGGAAATCACAGTAATATGGATAGATCCGGATTTTGGCCAGATGCGTAAAAGTAGCCATATTCTGGTACAGCCATACAGCATTATATGGCATATTTACCAACGTGTTTTATTACTGTGATGGTATGCATGATGTAGATATTGATTAACTGCAGCATGGAGAGGAGTGCCGTGAAATGTGTGCGTGTTGTTGATTATCGTCGTGTGGTCTGCTGTGCAATGGTTGTAGTCGTGGCTGTTATAGATGTTGTTGTAGTTGGTAGTTGTTGCAATGTTATGTTGCCTGTTCGTTCAGTGGTAGGAGAGAAGGAGCATCAGAATGGAACGGTGAACATTCGTACACGTGACAACAAGGTTCACGGTGAACACAGCGTCGCTCACGTCATCGAGCGCTTTAATCACTTCACCGACGTCAAAATTCTCGATGCCGAAGAGAAATTCTAACATTTCTGTTTTCTTTGTGTCTTCATGCTTGCCATACCATGTATTATTTATGGAAGCCAACCTTCAACTACAAATTTTATTACCAAGTGCTTCCTGGGGCAGAGCAACAAGCTTGTAATCTAAATCAGCAAGCACTATTTGTACATAAATGAATTATGTTGTCACTGAATAGATAGTGTGTATTAAAAACTTAACTTTACTCACCACACAGTGTTCTGATTAGCTGAATAGATTAGAACTACTGCATATAATCTCTAGCTAAAAAGCTTGCTAGCAACTTTGGTGATGTTTTCTTAATGCACCAGACAATTTTTATCCATTGGGTCTCGAAATCAATTTCCTGCGGGATGGCTTCCGTAATTCCATTCATCAAACATTACGAGCAATTTCTCTGCTTCTGAAGTCCCATTTCAGATCTGTTGTGCTTAGATATTTTTCAGGCTGGTGTCATTAGTACTGTTCTATTTATCTGTTGATCATTTGTTGATAGGCAAATAAATAGTGAAACTGAGGCAACTTGCACTGTATGTAGTCGGTATATAATGATGACATTGCTATTGCAGTGACCTCTAATGGTATTGGTGTTAATGTTATATATTGTGTTGTTACCAGTGTCAAGGTTGGACATTTAAGGTAATTAGTAAATTGCAAGTAGTCTCAAACTGAACACGTCACTTTTTTCCTGTGACTTTTTCTTTGCTGTGGCAGCAGCGTGCATATGCATGTGATATAAGGTAAAACAAGGTAAAGTTACCCTGTTTTCTGCCATCTCTCGGCTCTTTGACTTCAGCGTGTAAGATTTTGCATCACCATAAGTGATATTGCATGCATCTCCTGTGACCGTATATTTGCATGTTCAGCTTTGTCACTTTTTCTCACAACACTGCAGTCCAGTAGCATGTGCATCTGCTACATAGTCCGAGTAGACCATGGCTCAGCATTTTGTGATGCAATTAAAATGCGACTATTTAAAAACAGGATGCAGTATAGTGTGGTTGTTAGTCCACCTGAAAATGATAGTTTTCAGAGCAGATTTATGTTTCACATCAGTTTTATTTTTTTTGCCATGGAATCTCTGAGCTCCGCTGTCCGATTTTGGCGTAAAATTTTGTGCTGTGGTCTGTACTAGACTGAATTCTGAAAATTGGTTTCAAAATTTTAGGGGGTGCTGCCGAAAAAAATTTTAGGGCCCAAAAACATGCAAAATTTGTAAAATTTGGCCTGATGCCAGACAACTTCAAAATTTGACGGTGAATATCTTTGAAAAAAGTCTGGTGAACTTCAGTCCACTAATTATGGAGGTCTAAGCGTGGAATCATACCCACCCAAGTCATTTTTTTTTGGAGCCCATATTTTGGCTCGTAGAGGGTGTTGCGCCCCCAAATTTTTACACGCTAAAACTGACCAAGTCTTACACACGCACACCAACCGGGGATGGGGGTCCCCCTTACGATTTTTTTCAAAGGTGTGTCATAAATTGGCTTAAAATTCAACATATTAGCCATTAGCCACAAGATCTTTGGAGCCAGAGGAAACTTCCACGTGACAGGCCCCTAGATGGAGGTGATAACAGGGTACAGCTTTTGGGGTGCACCACCCCCTTAAAATTTGGGAAGACTAAAAACGTTCAAAATTTAGTACTTCTCACGACAATTTTCAAATTTGACCGCGGTTATCTCTGGTTTGGATAGAGATGTTGACAAACGGTAAACGGCGTTATCAACCGCAATCTCTCCTGCGTTCAACAAAAAAATTGGTGAACTTTGGTCCCCTAGCACCAGATATGATGTGGCTAATGATTACCTACCCTAAGTCGACAGTGCGCTTTCTGAGCATGCTAATGCATTTGACTTCGGGCCATGTGACTTTGCAACCGAGGGAATTTCAGCTTTGAGTTCTCCCCAATCGGACCCAGGTGGACTCACATTGGGTTTTGCCCGAAATTTCTAGTTAGGCCGTCCGGAACGGTAGTTCCTGGAAGGCCTTATGGTTCACTATTGTTTCTTTATTAGTCCGCCCAGAAGCGATAGCTTGCGGAGCGGACTTATGTTTTAGTGCAGATGTTCTTTATTTATTTCAGTCGCAAGATCTCCGAGATGTGTCGGTCGATCGGCGCAAAATTTTGCATAATGATCACACCTAGGCTGAATTTTATAATGTCGGTCCAAAATTTTGGTGGCTCTCTCGCAAAAAAATTTCGGGGCCAAAAACATGCAACATTTGGCCCGATTTTGGTCGACTTGAGTTCAATGGCGAATATCTCCGGAACAGATGAAGGTATTCAAAATCGGACAAGTATGTGATCTACCACGATTTCTCCCGCGTTCAGCGAAGAAGTTCGGTGAACTTTGGTCCAGAAATTTCGGAGATCTAGAGGTGTAATCATACCCATTCATGTTGACTTTTTCAGGAGACCATATTTTGGCCCATAGGGGGTGCTGCATCCCCAAATTTTTACACGTGTTAGAGAATGACAAAGTTTTACTAGCGCACTCCCCACCGGGGACGGAGGTCCTTCTTACAATATTTTTCAAAGGGGGGTTCAAAATTGGCTTAAATTTCAGCAAGTGCACGCCTATAACTTTCACGGTAGTGCGAGTAGCTACACGATACTTTGCCACTTGTCATGCCTCTAGGTTGGGGTGATAACGCAGGTACAACTTTTGGAGGGCAGAAAGCATCCAAAATTCGGTGCGTTGTAGGAGAACTTTCGACTTTGCCCGCGAATATCTCTGGAACGCATAGAGATATCGACAAGCAGTAAAGGCGTTATCAACTTCGATTCATCCCCTGTTAAACAAAAGAAATTAGGTGAACTTTGGTCCACTAACAAAAATGTTATAGGCGCGCATTTTTACCTACCCTAAGTCGACATTGGGCGTTCTGCATAGGCTAATGCATTTGCATTCGGGCCACATGTCTTTGCCACCGGGGGAATTTCACCCCCATGAATTTTCCCCTCGGACATACGGCACCTTGCGGACTCACGTTGGGCTTTGCCCCAAATTTCTAGTTATTTTTTCGCCATCGAATCTCCGAGGTCGCAGCCGATCGCCGCAACTTTTGCTGCATGGTCGGTAGCATGTTTAATTTTATAATCCTGGTCCAAAAATTTGGGGACCGTATCCTCTCCCCCCAAAATGGGTGCCAAACTATGCTAAATTTGGCTTTATTTTGCACGACTTCAAAATTTGAGCGTGAATATCCCAGGAACAGATGGAGATGTCCAAAAAGGACAAGTAATTTATCGACTATGATTTTTCCCACGTTAGACAGAAAAAGTCGGTGAACTTTGGTCCACTTTCCACAACGTTCATGCGACTAGTGTTACACACCAAATCGACTTGTGGAAGACCACATTTCGGACCCTAAGGGGTGCTGCACCTAAAAATTTTTACACACGCTTGAGAATGACCAAGGCTTGCTACCGCGCACCCCACAGGGGGCCAGGGGTCCCCCATATGATTTTCTTCAAGGGGGTCCAAACTTGCTTTTTAAAATGTAGCGTATGTGCCACTAGATCTATGGAGCTAGGGAGAGTAGCTTTACGAAACTTTGCCACATGACGTGTTGCTAGGTGGGATGATAATGCGGGTACAACTTTTGAGGGGCACCGCCCCCTTAAAATTTGGAAGGCAAAAAACATGAAAAATTTGCTGCGATTTAGGTCGACTTTTGACTTTGACCGTAAATATCTCTGTTGCAGATATGGAACTATTGACAAGGCAAACGGCGTTATCAACCACTATCCCTCACGCGTTGAACAAAAAAATGGTGAACTTTTATCTACTAACCACGAAGCTGTTTTTGCTCATTTCGATCTAACCAAAATGGCATTTTAACCCTTTAACTGTCCAATCAGACTTACGGCGCCGGGCGGCCTCGCGTTGGGCTTTGCCCCAAATTTCTATTTTCTCAGTTTTTCATCTCACCTATTGCACCACTGTCTATCTTACGGTAACTGAATTCGGGCGTATGTTGCTGGTTAAAATGCCTATGCTATAACTTCTTCGCATCCTCTAATATCACAGAGTATTATTTCAAACAGAAAGTTGGAAAATTATTTTGAAATGTTGGATATTCAAAGCATGAGATGTCGAGCAGCAAAGCAATAGTCAGACGGCGGAGCAGTTAGAGCATGAACTTTTGTGGTCCCATACATCCAGAACAAGTTATGGTGTGATAGACTATATTACAAAAAGGAAATTTCTCCAAACATGTCAAGTTATGACAAAATAATCTTGAGGTGTTTGATTTCTGACTGAATTCTTGCAACTAAAATATGAATGAAGCAATGTTTGCGTATCTGCGTTTGGTCTAACCAGAACTTTCTGGACCGGAATCAGAGGGAGGAACCACCGCAGGGCCGGATTTAGGGGGGGGCCTGGGGCTCGGGCCCCAAGCCTCCCACCAACAGGGGATCTCCCACCAAACCCCTCAATTTTTAAAACCCTGTAATTCGATAGCCAATCCCTTTCTAAAATCCCAAATACGCCACTGGGCCCAGGCCTCCCGCCAGCTAAATCCGGCCCTGAACCACCGTCACCTTAGTACTTACTTCCTGCCATAGATGTAAAAAAACGTTTATACGTCTTTTATTCTTGCCACGTTTTTTAACGTTTTTTATTTTGCTCAGCGTTTTTTAAAATTTTTTTTAAAAAACATGCATTGAAAATCTCACTAAAGGCTTTGTGAAGCACTTTTGGAACCACAGAAATAAATTAATAGATCATAGTGATGTGGTTTACTTAGTTAGTCTAAATATACTTAATAAAAAGTTTTGTTAACCAGTATATTTAGTTAGTTTAATGCTATGGTCTTATGACATCACAGCTACATTGAAATTAAATGAAGTTCTCTCTATCTAAACTATAATTTCAGGTATACTGCACTTACAACATTAGGCATTAAGGAAGAAGCTGAACAAATTATGGCAAACGTTTTTTATTTTTGCCACGTTTTTAACGTTTTTTTAATATTTTTCTTGGAACGTTTTTTTTTAATTTTTTTTTACATCTATGCTTCTTGCCAGCGCATTACTTTTACTTATTTATTTTCGCGTACCGGAAGTGGAACGGTGTTTTTCTTTTTGTTTATATCCGTGGAAGATGGGTATGGTTGTTGTAATTTTATCCTGAATAATCGACGTTAAATTGAGTAATATATTGCTATCGGTATCTGTTTAGTTAAATTTTATATCGTGTTGCTTGGTCTATGTTTTTATGTTTTAGTTTTTCAGCATATTAGTATTCTAAACGTATAGATCGCGACTACCATTGAGTGTATTTCTGTTGACAGGTATTTCTCGAGACAAGTGGCATAAGCGCAGGCCAACCGGAGGCCGCCAGGCGCAGATTCGTAAGAAGCGAAAGTTTGAACTTGGCCGACCAGCTGCTAATACAAAGGTAGAGCATAGACTAACAACCGGTTGGGTTGCCCCGAGTCGTTCAAAAAGTCGTAAATGTCTAAGTGGACGTTTCGAATTTTGATAGGAAGTTGTGCGGCCAACATGTTTGTCTGCCAATGTTTGTGTCTTCAAACCTCACATAATATATCAGAATAATGTAGCTAGCAAGTGTGCAGCTAGTGAAAGTGGCAGAGTGATGAACAGATTATATTTTGTTAATGAACCTGAATAATATTGATGCTCTAATGTCAGTTTTACTCTGACTGCTACATTACAGAGTTACTTAGATGCTGTATTAGACACCAGGTTGAGACATATTAAATTGTAAGCTGTTTTATTTGATATTGTGTTACCCCTATTATTTGCATTCATATTTATAATGTATTGTTCATACTTATTCCGATGCTAAATATGTTAGATTTCATTTTTGTATGTCTCTGTACATTGAGGTACGGCTTTGCATACCATATGTCTAATATCCAACACCAGTTCTGGACTTGCATTTGGGTTAGGGAATTCAAGCGTGACCTACTTGGAAAGGCATTGGGCAGCTGGTGCTGAATTCGTTTGTTTAAATCCTGCATGTGGTCAACGTTCCTTTTATTAAATGGTGTCAATAGTTACTGGAAAAATAAGCAAAATATATATTACTGTATTACATTGTTTTTTCTGATTTGCATGTCATCTACACTGTGTCCCAAAAAAAACATTCCCGACATTTTGAACTGTATCTTGAAAACCAATTATCAAATTTTAATAATTTTTGGCACAAATATACCTGTCCCAAAAAAACATTCCCGACATTTTCAACTGTATCTTGAAAACCAATTATCAAATTTTAATAATTTTTGGCACAAATATACCTGACACAACTTGCCATCAAATGACCATTCAGTTTTCCACCTCACCCAATGTATGCTTCTGCACTACCTAGGGAAAGCAGATCAACCGAAATGTGCATTAAAATA
>Ga0209367_1000342_pt1 | contig 43012 bp, 25 predicted proteins | sample WorMetLIZISLAND2_FD_187412 | JGI IMG/M metagenome (GOLD analysis project Ga0209367, IMG submission 187412) | Marine gutless worms symbiont microbial communities from Max Planck institute for Marine Microbiology, Germany - Olavius geniculatus... ... | reverse complement strand
GCGTACAAAAATAAATATCTACGTTTCAGTGACAATATTGTGATAATAGGCTTAACTACAACAGTACAAACACCTGCATTGTCAAAAACCTAGGCTACCATTCCTACAGTATAAGTGGGCCAACGGGTCGGGTGAAATTTTGCCGTAACCGCGCAACTTTAATAAACGAACAATAAATATTCAACTCGTTCGCATGCTCAAACATAGATAGTCTATTGATTGGGCTACAAAACGAATTTTATGACAGCATAAAAGCATGTGTTCATGCTTCAGTGATCATGTGATATCTGACCAAAGCTTTGTAAGCAACAACTAAGCCTAACACTTCTGTGCTATAGAAAACTGTTTATTGGCCAACACGCAAGCCTACAACGAAAACTTTAAAAGTACCATCGTCATTCGTCACTTGCTAGTTCACACGCTTACCAAGGTAAGAACCTTAGGCCTACTGTTCGATTGTTATAAACGAGCTCCTGAAATAAACGGTTAGTAAAACAATGTTTGACTCGTTACAGCTGTGCTATAGGCGTCTTTGGCATGGTTGTCGTCTGCCTTAGCACAGGGTTGTTAAACTTTTAACTTTTAAAACTGAAACCGCATTAAAGTTCTAAGGTTACGGTATTGAGCTAGAAGGCAAGAAGAAAATTGCTCGTTCTTCTCTTAAAGTTAGTTTGTTGAATTTTTTTCCCAAAATACAAAATTTAAAATAAAGTTTGTTTGGTATTTTAAAAAAATATTAGTGCAAAATTGCGTTGCTGGGCAGCTATAATCTCGTATATTTGACATTTTGTAGTATATGTCGAAAAGTCGCAACTTTCTGTTTGTCTAATTTCTTAATCACGACGCTGCCGCCTGATAAACCACATATATTATGACGATATGTTTTCACGCTAGATGTTTGCAAAGTTAAAGCACTGTTCAACATATTATTATAGAAAGAACGCCGTCAGTATTTTTTTGCCAAAGTTTGTTGTTAGCAGAATAACTTCGCAAATGGCGTCCGCGTCGACAGCTGTTCTGCTGTTCATGCAGCACAATGAACATTACTGCAGATTTACTTAAAACCCGGTTGTCTTGCGCTGAGCTTTAGTTTTAAATACTGCAGAGGAACATACGGGATTATAGCATATTTCTACCTCGCTACGGTAGTACGGAAGTGCGATGAATAGTAGGAATCGTCGTCGGACGTTAACATTTGACTAGCTCGTTGTGTACTCAAAGAACTCAGGCAAGTCTCACGAAAAATTGTTACCGTAGAAGCAGTCAAGAAACAGTTAGACGCTAATAATCCTAATGTCCACTGTCCCATATTTATAGTTCGTTTCCACCAACGAAATGCAGTTTGCAAACAAGCTAATCAGTTGAGCCGTTTGCGGCCGTTGTCACTGTATTGAAGCATCTATGAATCGTCAGTGAATACATAACATGTACTGTACGTTACGAGCATGCAATGTCGGCTTAGTTGACCTTCAATATGACTGTCTGGTGCCCCGTCGAACGATATTCTGTGCCTCTATGGTATTGTGACGACTGCCTGATGTCCTACAACCAGCCCGTTAGTGCATCGCTTGACATTACAATAGTAAACTTTAGATGTGAAGTAGGTAGACCAGGGCAGAGGCGCGCGAATGGTCGAATAGCGCAACGACAAAGTTTGTTAAGCATAGCTGACACGGGCTGCTAGTTTTGGTTGTTGCGTACAGTAGTGCAGCCATTTGTTAGTTTTAGTGCTGTACAATATGATCCCCAACGCAACTTTATGCAAGCACGGGGAATTACAGATGTTTCGCCCTTTTAACGTTTTGCTCCTTGCCTAAACGTTCTCGGACACTAAAAATTGTAGACAACGGCGAAAATAGACAAATGGAGAACACGGTGCGAAAGACTACAAACAAGCCGAATAAACGGCAAAAAGCCCAAAAATAGATTTAAGGTCAAGGGCTCCACAGAAAGAAAACCTATCAAACCAAAAAGTGTCGTAAAGCTGATCGATATTTTTGTGTAAAACGGACAAAATTCGGCCTGGACATAATTCCCCGGATTCACGAAATGTTGTACAGGCATAGACCGACAACAGTACTTAGCCACGATATTTTTAAGTCATAATAAATTCATCAAATAACAACCTTTTATTATTGCTTTTGTTGACGTTTCGGCAAGAGCTGCTGCCTTCGTCGGAACGACTGTCCGCCAGTTGTAGCTGCGGCGGACAGTAAGTAGTCATAGATGTGTGGAAGTTGGTAGGACCTCTCGTCTCGGTTCATCGACTTGTTTTGTTCTTTCCTGATGTGTATCGTGGTTGAGAGATATGGCGTGGTCTGTGACTGCTGACTTGTTTTGCTCTGTTGCTGCGAATTTGCTGGTGTTTCGTGTGTAAACCCTTACATCACGTTGTGTGACTTCCTGTCGGTTCCTGAAGACGTACGCCGAAAGCTCTGCCTGTTTTTCCAATGCAAGTTTTGTCGCAGTTTTTACATTGTATTTCATACACACATTCACAGGCGTCTTGTTGTCTGCGCTTGTCTTTTGGATGTACAAACATATTTTTTATTGTCTGGAATGGTTTCATGGCTGAAGAAATACCATGTCGTCTGTAAGTTTGGGTAACGGCTTCCAACAGGCCATGTAAATACGTCATAGACTGGGACCGCGCCAAGGTGATCGACAGAGAAAGCAGCAGAATTGACCGGTGGATCAGGGAAGCGATACACATCAGGAAAAAACAAGACAAGTCGATGAACCGAGAGGAGAGGTCCTACCAACTTTCACACATCTATGAGTACTTACTGTCCGCCACAGCTACACCTGGCGGACAGTCGTTCCGACGAAGGCAGCAGCGGTTATCGAAACGTCAACAAAACAATAATAAAATGTTGTAATTTGATAAATTTATTATAGCTTATTAAGTTACGTTTCAACCTATACGTCTATTTAAAGACACGATTTTTTGTCTATTTATTTTTGTGTTTAAATGCTTTTGCAACATCTTTTCCACATTTCTTTCTGCAAACGTCAAAAAAAGTAAATTACTATTAGTAATATTACACGAACATGTACATTGAACGCCGATTTTTATCCGAACGATTGACATGTTTTAATGTTTTCGTACATTTCTGTCTATTTGCAAAAATCTTTAAAATGTTTTACGTAGGTTTAAAACTCGAGAGCAAAGTGAAACGTTCGCGGATGATTCCTCAGGAAAAACACAAAGATGCTGCGGTTTGGTGCTTACCGTTACATGCAGTGTGTTTGCATTGCAGAGTAAAATGTCGACGTAAAAGTTTACTCCGATTTGACTGTTCTCACAATGAAGTTACCCGCAGAGTTCCTCATTGTGCCTTTGATTCTAGCTTTGTGTGTAACAACATCAACGGCACGCGTACAAGGTTTGTAAAAACTCGCCCAATGCACAATTTACATTGAGATTATATTATGGCAGTCACGTGCATTAACTATTGCAAAAATTTTTATAAAACTTTTCCGTAAAAATAACTGCCTGATTTGGGATGTAATGTTTGAAAGCGTTAGTATAATATCCTACAGTAATGATACGAGAGATATGTATTAATAACGCTTACCGACGGTATTTCTATTGCTTACAAATACTTTACAACTTTAAGTTATCACTCTACTACTACTACAACTGTGATTACCAAAAAGGCAATGCACTTAATCTGTTCCACTTAAAGATGTTAAAGGTCAGAGGTAATTACTACGAAATTGCACAAAAACCTTAAAACAACACAAGGCATACCTGGCTACGAAATGCAAAAAAATACGATTCTAGTGTAATAGATAACTTATCGTAATTCTTTTGCAAAGTGGCTGGCGACATTTCACAACGTTATTCACTGTAGGTTGTTGGAGTGCGTTGAACAGTACGCATTCATTTGGCTCAAAGCCTGTGCCCGGCATAACTAACGTGCTGGAGTGTCAGACAGCCTGTCTGTCAGACTCTGCATGTTTTGCGATCGACTACGATCATAACAACCGTGGGAGGCTGCACTGCTGGCTCGTAAAGAGAAGGAACTATGACACTGGACCGTCACAAGGTGTCACCCACTTCATCCTCGACAGAGACTGCAACGGTACGTCACATCTCTGCAGACTCAATCACTGCTTGTTCTGTTAAGGGTTTTAACTTTTTTGCCTGCTGTGTGTACAGTGCTACTACTGAAATAGTTACTAGCCCGAGGTAAATTGTTGTAGGTCTACTTTTCGTCGAATTTAAAAACTTTGGTTCTGAGCAAACTGCACTTATTGTCTTGCAGCTATGTTGTAGACGACAATAAACATGTAGACTATACGTAGACTTAAGTTTAGCGCAAAAGTGTATATACACTGTGTCTCGAAAACATCCTCGACATTTTCGACTGTAACTTAAAAACCAATTATCGGATTTTAGTAGTTTTTGGTATAAATATTCCAGACACAACTTGCCATCAAATGGCCGTTTAGTTTCCCACCTCACCCAATGTATGCTTTTGCACTACCTAGGGAAATTAGATTATTGGATAATTGGTTTTCAAGTTACAGTCAAAAATGTCGGGAGTGTTTTTTGAGACACAGTGTACACTGCAAACTTTAGCCACAGCTAAAATAATAACTAAAGCAGATAAACTGATTGTTTGTTTAAATCAACCGCAATTAATTAACGAGAAAGTTTTGTAATACATAAAGCAAACACACAACGCAAACACATAGAAAATATATTATCTAGTTCTGACAGAAAATACAATAATATATGTGTGCCGTGAAGAAGTGGAAACATTATTGTTGTTGTGCATAGTGACGTTGCCGCAGACAACAGCTTCACCAGAGTTCGTAACTATACCTTCAGGTTGTAATTCACTTGTGTTCGCGTAACGTATAAGCTTTCTGTACGATGTTCGCACGGCTGCTTGTAGCCTACGCTAAACATGTTTTACTTCTGTCAGTGCGCTTCGCTATTACCAAAGGTGCAAAGACCATTTTGAACTATTGTTCGGCAAAAATCGTGCCGCAGTAGTAAACAAATGTAAATAAATGTAAATAGTGTAAAGGTGTAATAAAACACACTGTCAATAATGCACACTCAATAAGTAGACGGTGTTTTATAAAAAGGGACCCTTTTTTCTTTCTTTCACAATTCACTCAAATGATGATCAGTTTGTATGAAATTTTTACCAGTCGTAGCTACAGAAATGCCAATTCAAAATATTTTAACAAAATATGGCAGTTGATTAAATATTCCTTGCTAAGCGTGACGTAACGCTGACGTCATAATATGCCAAGGGTACAAGCCTGCTCTCAACTGGTGCTGTCAGTTGCTACCCTCCTCCGATGGTGAAAAAATCTGGTTCGCTGATGACAAATTTTTGAAGTTTTACAGTTGCGTCCGCAAAAAGCGTGCAAAGCAATCGCATTTACGTGTCTCTGGGGATAGCTGGACTTTTACATGTTTGAGCAAGACAGTGCACTAGCACACCGAGCTTGCAAAATGGTTGCGTTTTTAAATCGCGAGACGCATGATTTCATGTCCACGTGTTGCTCAATGCTGACACGATAAGTATTTTTATTGGCAAACCAGATTAAGTTTACCATCGAAGCTAGGTAGCAAGTGACAGCACTAGTTGAAACAAGCAAGCTTGTACTCACGGCACATTATGACGTCAGCGTTACGTCGCGACTAACAAAAAATATTTAATCAACTGCCATATTTTTTAAAAATTTCAAATTAGTATTTTTTCTGCTACAACTGGTAAAAATTTTGTGTAAATTGATCATCATTTGATTGAATTGTGAGAAAAACAAAAAAGGGTCCCTTTTTATGAAACACCGTGTAATGCAGTCAATATGCATCTTGCAGCTACGACATTAGGCTATGCCAACGTGGTTTTTGATTGCGGAAAAATACGTTAACCATATATAAAATAATACTGCTGTTTTTCTTTGGTTTTTATTTATTTGTGTATGTGTGCATTTATTTCTTTCACTGCTTTTGCAATATTGTTTTTTGCCACATTAGCCCGTGTTTAAAGCAGCCAAATGGTACAGTTTGTTGTATATTTACAGTATGTTGGGTTCGGATGGATCACACACAGGGTTATGATGGCGAACCGCAGAGAAACATTATCTCGATGTCCGCCTGTCAGGCTGCATGTGTATCTGATCTGTCGTGTGTTGCTATTGACTACGACCCGGGAAACTCGTTACGTCGATTCTGCTGGTTGCTGCGAAGGAATGCGACAGGACCGGCACAAAACGTCTCTCATTACCACCTCATCAGATCGTGCACCTGTGCGTCACGTTATGACATTTTGTTGTGAAAAATGGATACGCAAAACGCTTTTGTCTTGATTATTTGTTGCATTTTTGCAATAGATTCACATTAAAAATATCAGTTTCGAAAAGAGCATGCTCCGAAACTCTTAACGTTCCTCTAATGTTTTAGAAATACTCTTGTGATCAGCCTGTCGGTTTAACGTTTGCATTTATTGGTGTCTCTCGACGTTTGTAGCAATTGTCATAGAGGTCTGTGCGTTGTTTTTACACGCAGCAACAACAACTGAGGAACGGCTGGCTGTTACAACCGAAAAACAAGTCGCTGTTACTACGACTTTTAGTGAATATATTGATGTTGATGACGATTTGACAACATCTTACGTGACAACAAGTAAGATGTTTCTCTAATTTTTTATTGTATTTGGTAATATAAGTTATTTTTGCTGCTCGATTAGACCTACAGTTCGTTATCAGCACTGTCTAACGGCCACTTTATGGACTTACGACGCCGACTCGACTTACCTTAACTGTCAGCGACAGTTGAGGCGAATTGCGTCAGCGTATAGTAGGTCTGAATTAGCCATTAAATAATGTTTCTATTCCCGCAATAAATGAACTAATCGATATTAGTCACACTTTATACGTCGCATTTCCATTTTTACGCGCGAAAGCGTCTGTCTGTCCGTCTGTCCGTCCGCCTCTCTGCCTGTTTGTCACACTGCTGTATTGTATCAAAACGGTGCAAGCTACAATCATGAAATTTTTACTGTGCGCTGCTTTTAGAGTTGCCCTTTTAAAAGTGCTTATTTTACCCATATTAGCTTGTCTCACGTAAAAACAGTTGCCGATAGACATAGACATGCTACTTATGATAACAAGCACTAGTGACGAGCTTTTTAGCGGCATTAATATCGATAACTTTGAATGATTTTAACCCCTCCCGTACCCCCACCCCAAAAATATTTTTGTGCTTTTTTTAATTTTTCGGCTGCGGTGCACACTTCAAAGGTGAATTGTGACGAAATGGCTGGAGACAGACTACAAAAATGTGCGAACAGGAACTGCTAAAGCTGTCGCGCGTCTCATGAGCTTTGCTCAAATTACTTGCTGATGTACATGTATTACCTAATCAATCAGTCAGTCTTTAATAAAAGTTACGCCAAAAAAAACAAAACAATACGAAACTAATGACATTGAAATATTGTCACGTAATTTTTACACCAAAAATTAGTCAACTTTCATAAATAATAATAACTAAAAATACCAAACAAATATATTAAAAGAATGCGAGCCAAAACGAAACAAATTTTCACTAAACTTTTGTAACGATGCAAGCTGTTAGCTGCCAGTAGTAATAGAATAGCCTATTGAATCAGCTCCGCCGTAGTTTTATTCTCGGTGAGTAAAAAATAGGTAATGAAAAAATAGTCACATGCCTGGAGGAAAGGAGCAAGACTTTCTAGATATTGAACCCAATTTCGTAAAGGTTTATGACATGAAAATCACAGAATCGTCTAAATGATTTATGTAAGCTGCGGCTGCTCTGTTGGTGTTTCGTTTACAGCTACGTTAAGACCTACCGGCACTGACATGGTAAGACTGGTGGGCAGTTCATTGTCGTACGAAGGTCGTCTGGAAGTCTATTACAACGGTGTTTGGGGCACAGTTTGTGATGATCGATTTGACGACACGAGCGCAGCTGTTGCTTGCTTTAGCCTTGGCTTTGGGTTGGTAAACAATTATTTGATTGTTAGTAATGCAAAATTAAACTTTTTCGTTAAACAATAGTGGTATAACTCCTTAATAATGCTTTATTTGCAATAATTGCACAATGAACAATATGGCAATTACAAATAAAGACAGTGGCAGAGCGTAAGGAGACTCTGAATGTAACGTTACTTATCGGATAATGTGCAAAGTAATTTTATAAACAAACTCTTATCAATTCGCTAAATTTTGATGGTGTGGTGGGACGTCAATGTCACTGAAAACGGCACTGATAGCAGGTTTTAAAATGAAAAGTAGGCTACAAATAAAGCGGTTTTGCGCACAAAAGGAAAATAATGAAAACAAAATCAGCTACTTTCCCGTCGTCAAAACAATTTAACGGTTGTAAGAAATAGATGGCAGCCATAGCATCAAAGTTGTGAACGAAGACCAAGTTTTGAGCACGTGTGAGTGGTACGTGTAGCTCTGCATACTGGCGCTATACACTGTCTCTCCAAAAAATGTCACACATAATATTGTGTGTGCGTATAGGTACGTCGGTCGTACTCTGGGTAACCGGTACGGGGCGGGGGTGGGTCGTATCTGGCTGGACGACGTCGAGTGTCGTGGTGATGAGACGTTTATTAGCGAGTGTTCACATCGGCGCTGGGGTTTTCACAACTGCAAACATCACGAGGACGTCTCCATCAGTTGTACTGATGCGAGCTTACTCACCACAACCACCGCACCGCTGCCCACCACTCGCCGTGGTATCGTGACGTTTTAACGTCTCTTCACGAAGCTTATTTGATTGATTGTATGTCGAATTAAATGTGGTTGCCATCCAACGCAACGTACGCAACGCAACAAATGCAGCGGATGCAACGTTGCGCTTTGGATGTTGCGTCAGCTGCGTTCAGTACGTTTGTTGTGCAGGTTACTTCCCTTCTTGTGTTGGTTGCGTAGGCCCTAAGTTGCGTGCGTTGCGTTGGATGAAAACCGCGTTTTAGTGGCAAGGTCCTGGGATCAATAGAAGTACCGTATGCTATAGCCATAGTACCGAAACATCGCCATTTTTCAGTACATATTTTGCTTATCCAAGGAGGGTGACCAGGCTGAGTTGGCCCGGCGGTTGGCATGGTCGAATACGAAGTGGGTGTACCCGCTAACGGTCACCCATTTCAGTACTAATTCCGCTAATCATCGAGTAACTTCGATTATGCGAGCAATGACATTAAGGTCCGCTATTCCAAAGGTAATCCTAACCCTATCCCTAACCTTAAGTTTAACTCTATCTCTAACCCTAACTATATCCCCAACTTTAACCCTAAGCTTAACCTTGCTTGATATTCGGAATAACCGACCTTTGGAATAGCGGGCCGGTAGCATACCATGACGCCGACGCGACTCAGTTGTTTAGTCGCGTCGGCGTTGTAGGTGTAAATTGGACATTTCCTAAGCCACCACCTGTTCAATACGTTATTACCAAGGTGTGCACTATTGCGTGTGTGTGTGTTGCTGACAGTAAGACTGGTGGGCAGTGGACAGCCGTACGCAGGTCGCCTAGAAGTCTATTACAACGGTACTTGGGGAACTGTTTGTGACGACGGCTTCGAAATCGCAGACGCTACAGTAGCGTGCAAGAGTCTTGGCTCTGGGTAAATCTGCTATTACGCGGTTATATGCAGTTGGTTGTTCGTACAAATTATGAGACTTAGTGGAATAACAGTAACTGTTATATGCACTATTACATGGTACTTCGAATTGCAAGACAGGTAGAACTAATATAACACATAACACATTTTTATTGTTATTGCAGCCATAATGGCTGGATTAAGTGTACTATACTATGCATTAAAACGTCGCATCTATAATAAAACATATATGTTTTGTTATAAAAATACTAATCATACTAAAAAAATTTTAATGGAATACAGAATGAGAGTTTAAACTTTAAATATTTTTTGTGTTTGCTTTAGTATCTCAAAAAGTTTGAGTAGCAAATATGTTATTGCCGTTGTACAAAAATGTATGTTTCCTTATGTTCATATACCGTAGTAGATTTCGACAAGTGGACGATAAACAAACTTACAAACAAACTTACCATCTCACGGTGGTACGAAAAGCGATAATTTTGTTTCGGATCCGAAGAACGCTGACCTTGATTACCACCAAAACTGTGCAGCCTTTAAGTTGGGCCAATTTTAACCTGCCCTGAAAATTTTAGCCGAATACGCCTGGAACTTCTTGTTCAATTCTGCCGATAAATTAACAAATAAATAAACGTCGGGTATATCACAAAATCTAGCCATTGGCGTATGTGAAGCCTTAGTCCTTATCTGTAAAGGCCTTAAATTGTGAAAACTACAACCAGCACTTACCTTTAACCCTAGTTAAAACTCTAATAAAAACCCTATCCCTAACTTTATTCTTAAGCCTAATCTTAACCCTTACCCTATTTTTACAAATAAGGGCTTTTACAGATAAGAGCTTAACAGGTGTAGGACTGGTAGTGATCGCAGTCGTTCGCTGTTGCGGTTAGATTAATGGGACGAACTCTGGGCAACATATATGGCCCGGGCACTGGGCGTATCTGGCTGGACAACTTACGCTGTACCGGACGAGAGTCATTCATCGGTGACTGTGATCACAATGGCTGGGGTCAACACAACTGTGCACATTACGAGGACGTTTCTATTATCTGCTATCGCGGCCCATCTGCTAACGGTCACTGAACATTTCGTCGTAATTTGGGCTACTATTTTTATGCTTTTGCCAACTTAGTGGTCGTAGGCGTTATGTTTCCAGAGTTTTCGTGTGTGGGCGAGTTTCAAACAAACATTGCTAGCAAGATATCTTGCGTATTTGTTGACGGAATTTGACCAAATTTTTACCACTAACCGAAGTTGGGGCAAGAAAAAAACGCTTTAACTTTTGGGGTCAAAAGGTCAAGAATCAAAATTGCAGTGGATTTAAATATGCCCCAAAATGCATTTTTTGGCCTTGTAGTCGTCACATGTTGGCGGAGGCATAATAGTCGACAAAGTCGTAATTACCATCTAGTTCGTAGCTTCTTTGCTAAAAGTTTATCATTGCATAGCACAGTATTTCTGTACAATTTATAGCTACCTGCTTGAACCCAAGTGCTTAGTTTTTCAGGTTCAAGCCAAGAATTGCCGGTAAACAAAAGGACGAAAATTCCTTGAGGCGAGCTGCACGATTTAAAACGCAAAATAAAAAAAATTTGCACTGAACGCAGCTTATTTCGCAATCCGTTGTAAAAAGTTGCATAGCCTAGTCCTTAGTCGGGTACTATTTGGAATTATAATGTGCTTTATTGAATTTTTTACTCTTCGCGCGCTACGTTCCTAACGTAGCGAAGAAAAGTATATGAGATCAGTGCAATATTGAAAACCGACAGACCGACCGACTGACGACCGACCTCTGTTCTTGGAAGAGCCTTCCTGGAAGAACTTCAAAAGGCCATAACGGTGCCAGATAGACGCATGGTCACTATGGACCACCCATAAAACGTCGACCCTCGGAAGTCAAACGGTCAGCAAAAGGTCAAAATCGTGACCCCATTATATCTGAGGTGCCATATCTCCGTAACGGTGCCAGATAGGCCCATGGACACTATGGACCACCCATAGGAAGTCGACCCCCGGGAGTCGAACGGTCACTTGACCGATGACGTCACGTGACCCCAAAAGGTCAAGGTCGTGACCCCATTATCTTTAAAGCGCCATATCTCCCTAACTGTGCCAGATAGACGCATGCGTTAAAGTATAGCAAGACAAATGGCAACTAGCGTCATCGACGATTATTGGAAATTTTTCACTCTCAGTTTCTAAAATGGGGCAATATTTTATGAACTTCAGGGAGACAATTTCCAATAACCACTTCAACGCCAGTCACTATTAATATAATATTAAACGGCTTTCAATTAGACGTCGTGTTTTTAATACAAGCCGAAAAGAACGAAAAAAGCTCTCGAAGAATACCAAAAAATGGTGCGCGCGAGGAGTACATTAGATTGGTCACAATCTAATGATATTTCGTTGCTTAATGCAGCGTGTACTGTGAATGATTTTTAATGATTTTTGGGTGGGCCTATAAGTTGCGTGATGTGTTAAAGTTGATGTCGTACATAAACAGAATAATTTTATTGTAACTGTTGCAGCGAGTTGCGGAAGACAGTTTACGTGTGCTGATGGGAAATGCATTCCCCGAGCCTACCACTGCAATGGATTTGTCGACTGTATGGATGGCAGTGATGAACACTTTTGTCGTGAGTTTTACTTCATTGCGACTCGTTTAAAACCAACTCAACGAAGCGTAGCTTAATCGTATATTTTATGCTGCCTCAACTTAAAATCCGGAACACGCCTCTATGCAGAGTTATCAGTACTAGCCAGCGAAGCATTGTAACAGGGAGTTTTTTGCTTGCAGCATTGTGCATTTAGGTAATAACAAAACAAAAGCGATTTGGCCGAGACGGCATTGCTAATAATTTTTTTGCTAGCAAGAATTTGTATGTTTTTACCGGGCTTTGACTCTAAAATTCATCCCCTTTGGGGGTCGTCTAACACAGTGTATCATTGGACTCCACAAGTTTACCTGGCAAATGTCATCTAAATCCCTTGATCGGTTTGAGCAAGGTAGGCCTACAAGTTACCGCGACGCCGCTTAAAATAGGCTTATAATGATGATACGTTATGAATTGGCTATTATTAGGTTAACGTGATAATTATAAGCCTAACGGTTCGATTGATGAACCTAAATTTGTTCCGAATACTCTGCTGTAGTGTGCAGAAGTGTTTTCGCGGAGTTCCAGTGTGAAAATGGCAACTGCATTTCTCGCTGCGCTGTTTGCAATCGACAACGAGACTGCGCTGACGGCAGCGATGAACGAGACTGTCGTAAGTGTTTGTCAAAATCCATGACGTACAGACACAGCGTTATTCTAGCTTAGGCGTTTCGGCATTCACTAACTTATACAGGATGCGGCAATAAAAACATCCCCGACATTTTTGATTATAACTTGAATACAGATTATCGAATTTCAGTAGTCTTGTTATTTAATGTTCCTGTGACAACGGGCCATTAAATGACTGTTCAGTTTTCCATTTCACCCAACGTATATTTCTGCACTAGTTAGACATAACAGAACCAAAAAAAATATTACATTTATATCCAATATAGTATAATTACTTAATCAAAATAACGCCCAAAAACATATTTTGTTTACATTTCTGACACTTTGGCTGACCTTTTATTTAGTTGTCTATTTTTTCAATTGTTTACAGTAAAATTGTTTGAAATGTCGGCCTATAGTGCGAACACAAGAACGGAGACGCTTACTTTATTTATTGGCAACGGTATGATGGTATCAATAATGTTTTGCTTCAAACTAATCCAGACTTCACAGTTACTTTTTGAATTCATAATTATTTTTGAACGTCATCTGGTAGACACACTGCTTTATGACAGTCAAACCTTGTAACCGAGTAGCTGTTGGGGGCCACAGATCTGGAATTTATTGACGTTTTTCGTTATTTTTCATACGTGTTTGTTTGGTCTGAATTTTCTACGTAGTGCAGAATAAGACATCAGGTAAGGTGGGAAACTAAATGGTTATTTGATGGAAAATTCTGTTAGAAATATTTGCACCACAAATTATTAAAATCTGATAATTTTTTAAAAGTTATAATCGAAAATGTCGATAATGTTTTTTATTGCCGTGCGCTGCGAATGCGTGCCTACTTTTAAATAACCATATCTCAACTGTGTATTTTTTTCAGCCTAAATTTTGCTTTATTGCTTTTTTCAACAGCTTGAATTTGATATGTCATATGCCCTGGTTATGTGTCGATCGATGAAGTGTCGCCTCACAAAATTATAGTAAAACAATGCAATATTCATTTAATGCGAATGTAGTCAAACCGCAAGGCAAATTTTTGGCATCGTATTATTTTTTCTGTTTATGTTTTTTAATGTCCATTTTAATTAACTGACTAAAACATATGTAATGTTTGCAAAACAAGCACTCGAACGTAATAATTTTACAAGTGTGCAGTTGACTTTCTTACAATGTAATGGGACACATTATTTAAAACAGAAAACCTGAACAGGCTATTTTTTACATTGTTGTGTGCTTTGAAACTTCAAAAATGTTTTGGCCATTTGATGTTTTGTAATTGTAGTGCATTTTTAAAAATTTTAGTCGGTTTTTATTAACAGAATCATTGTAATTTTTGCGCTTTTGTTGATGTTTTTGTCACCCTTTTATTTCTTTTTGTCGTCGTTCGAAATAGCGCTCATCTGGTGATGCTAATAATTTATGGCCGATGTGGCGTTGTTCGTTTAGCCCATTATTCTGTAACTTTATAGTATCATCTACATTATTTGCCGTTTTAATGTTATTACGTAATTATTGTTGTTGTTACTGCAGAAATTTGCTGTTTATTGTCGTTTTTTGCTAAGAAAGAATCATGGCGATTTAGCCAAACGCTATGTTGAAACAGTGTCAGCGGTAGATTGGCGATCTCTCGCTAAATGAGCAATGTAGTGGCATATGATATGGTTTATAGACCTTCCGTGTCTATGGTGAATAGGGCCTACTGGATGTAGCGTCTATCCAATACTGTGTCTACCGGTTCTATTTCTAGCAGTTTTCAAGTGCTAAGATAAAGATCGCCGATCTTTCGCCGATCTTAAGGGTACCAGTCAATCAATCAATTAATCAATTATTTTGTTCCACACCAAACATATTACACACGAGTTATTGCTATTTAGCATTACACTGACAAGAATAGCCAACTATAGTTAACTGTAACTACCATTAATATTACTACTATACGCTGATGTGCTCTGCAGCATGTTCGCAGAATCAATTTCGATGCGGCAGTGGGACCTGCATTCCAGCGATTGCCAGATGTAACGGACGGCGTGACTGTGAAGATGGCAGCGATGAAACCAACTGCAGTGAGTTTGTCTCTTTTCCACACGAACGCTTTGGTCTTGCAACAGATAAAATACTTAGGTCTACAGGGTGAACCAAAAAAACTGGCACAATGTTTTTATACGCCGATATATTCACCAAATATTAATCAATTTTAAAAAAAATTATTTTACTGTCAGAATCAAAAAAAACATTTGCAGTAAAAATGTTACTTAAGATCCCACCACATTTATATGTCGCTACACTACCTTGTGAAATGTCAGACATCGCACTTAAGTCGGCGACGACATTGACTAATTGCGTGATTAACGTTGATCGAGCCTGACGTGGCACCCAAACAGTCCGGACTTAAATCCGGTCGATTATGCTGTTTGAAGGGTCCTCCAACAGATAGTCTATCAACGTTGACAGTTAACGACAATCAACTAGCAGAAGCAGGCGATCGTCACTGAGTGGAACAAACTGTCGCAGCGTTTGGTTGATGGCGCCATTGGTCAGTGGCGTCGCCGGCTTGAATGTGTCATCCAGCAGCAAGGCGGACACATCAAACATTTGATGAGAAAACTGCGAAATGTGACAGTTACTTTAGGCAATGACTGAGGCAATAAACAAACTGTTTTTTGTTGTTAATTTTTTTACAGTGTGTTGTTACAGATATCGCTTTGTTTTCATCTGCTGCTTTTGAGACACTGATATTTTACTAGATAGTGTAACTACACGCGGAAAATGTGGTGAGATTTTTAGTGATAGTGTTGTACAAATTGTTTGTTTTTTTATTCTGACAGTAAAAAGGTTGTGAAATCGTAAATATTTGATAAAGTTATTGGCGTATGAAAAAATTGTGCCAGTTATTTTTGGCCCACCCAGTAGATATTTAACGTTCAGTGGTAGTGAGTAGGTGAGTGAGTAGTTTCTTAACGGCACATCAACACAAAATTAGCCATTTAATGTTATAAATGGTTAAAAGCAGTTAAACGCAGTTGATATATTGTATTGAATGTTTTTCTTTTCTGAGAACGAATCATAGCTATTCAGCCAAACGTCAATACGTCATGTTGAAACAGTGTCAGCGGTAGAAGGTTAAACATCGTGCTAAGATCAAGGCTATTGCATAATGTAAAAACAACATAATATACGGTTGTAAAAGTTAATATCTTTTACAAAAGCGTTGATGTTGCAAGGAGCAACATTAAAAACATCCTTGAGCGTATCCATTAGTGGATATCTAATAGCTAACCAATTATTATTTAACAACGTAGTTAAACTACTCAAAAGTAATCAAGTATAGCTGGTAGTTGAATGGTACCATAATCAGTAGCACAAATTGTGGTATTAATCTTTAACTCTGCTAATATTTTACTTACTTGTCGTCAGTTTTTAAGTGTGCTTTCTTTCGTTTTTGAGCCATTTAATTGTATGTGAAAGTTAAACTCGAACTTGCTGATTGTAAAGTCGTCGTTAGTTTTGCTGCGTTAGTGTGATCTTCAACGCTCCTCGAACGTTGAAAAACGTGAGTAAATGTTTTCTTTTGATCGCAGTGTATAAAACGTTTCGCGATTTCGAAATTTGGAATCATGATTCAGTCATATGGTTAAACTGCAATTGATGAAGTTTTTGTTGTTTGTATAGTTTTTAGCTGTTAGTGAGATATATAATGTGATGTAGACTGTACGGCTGGCGAGTATCGGTGTGACAATGGACAGTGCATTCCATCGTGCAAGCGTTGTGATGGTATCCTCGACTGTATCGACCAGTCCGACGAAAACGGCTGCTGTAAGACTTTTGGCTAGCATTGTAGACACTGCTTTGCTATTCTCCTACCACTGTATGTTTTGTTTAAATAAACTTAGAGGTTGAAAAAGTATTCAATATGCTACATATAAGTTCACATAAATTTAATCAATTACAATGTAAACTAAACAGTTTGGTAACGTTTTAGCAATCGTTTCTCTCATCGTCGAAACGACTGTTAGCCAATAGTTGTCACTGCGATGGAGTGTGGATGGATCTAAGTAGTCACTGGTGCGAGCTTGTATTTGTTCATTTTGCTTAGGCCTATGGCACACAACCAAAGTTTTTCGCCCAAGTTTCTGGTACCAGTTTTACTGCGTGTATCACACTGTGTCGGTCTTTACGTCTGTCTGTGTGTGTAGCGTGCCCCGCCAATCAGTTTCGTTGTGGCAATGGTCAGTGCATCTCGGCGTGTAAACGATGCGACAAACGCAACGACTGTCAGGACAACAGCGACGAGTTAGGCTGCTGTAAGTCTAAGCTACTTTAAGTTGTCTAAATATGTTTTCTTGAAATATTGGTCACAGAGGAATGATACTGTTATAGCCGCTCGTTAATCGTTGTCAAAATCCAGCAACACTTATATCGAGTTCGCCTTTTTCGAAGTTTTCAAATTTGCCGTTGGAAATTTGACAAAAATGAAAGTTAATATTCATTTATTAACTTATTAACAACAAAGCAGTTGACATGGTTCGGAAGCCTGTTTTAGACTCACTAAAATTAGTCACTAATTACAGTTTCAAAGATCTGTATCTGTGTCGGTCAGTCAAATTATTTTTTAATGTTTGCTGTCGTAATCAAATACCTGCACGGTCTACGAGGTCTCTGTGCTTTTACACGTTAGATTTGTGGTTTGAGTTTTATGATGTCTTTCTTCACAGTTTCAGAGATGCTAACGATGTTGTGTTTGCATGTTTCAGCGTATTGTGGGTCGAGTGACTTTCGGTGTTCTGACGGCGTCGATTGTGTACGCGAGTGTGCTCGATGTGATGGTGTCTTCGACTGCTCCGACCGATCTGACGAACTCAACTGCTGTGAGTTTTAAACTAGTTTCACTGATTTCCTGGAAGTTGATGTTTTATTGTTTTTTTGTTTCGACGTCTCTTTGACGTCGTTATGCCCATCGTTATATGATGTACTACTGGTAGTTTGATAACAGTTTATTGAGATGCTGAGGGCTGTAAATCGGCTCTTACATTAAACTCAAAAAAAACGAAAACAAAAAAGAAAGAAAGAGGCAGAGAAGCGGACAGAAACTTGACTAAGATTACAGTAAAATGCAAGAAATTACAGAGTCAAAAAATAGACAACATTGTTATTAACCGCAGTGTCTTATCATCTGCTTTCCGTGAGTGTGACAGGTAGGGTTTTGGCGTGCCAGAGTTTACTGTGCTTAATTATTTTATGTACCAAAATATGCATTGGTTTAAGACCGTTTTTCCGTCTATGTACGTTAAACAAATTATAGAACTGATTAATTTTGTTTAGCCTGTACGCCGAAACAGTATCGTTGCGACAACGGCCAGTGCATTCCGTCACCCAAGCACTGTGACGCAACAGTCGACTGTCTTGATGCATCCGATGAACGTGGATGTCGTAAGTAAACTGGGATTACCTCTATTCTACACTGTGTCTTAAAGAAATGTGAAAGTTTTATAGTCTCAATTTTTAACAGAAACATACCGCAAGACATTACACACAGCCCACTGCACCTCGTTACTCTGTTTGTACTGTACCTGGAAAAAAAATGACACGATTTGTACTTCTGACAACCTGTTACTTTTTGCTTAATCGCACTTTACTATCCCAATTTGTGACTATCAAATAGTGTTGGTTTGAATTATGTGGACTATAATGTCTAGTGCATTATGCAAGAACACGTTTATTTTTAATTAAACATGATAGAGCAGTAATTACTATAGACTGCTTTTATAAAGTAATACAAGGAGTATAGATTGCTCTCAAAATGCATAAATAAAATTGCTTTGTAAAAAATTTTTTAATAATATTGCTTTGCATTTAATTTAAACTGGCTTAATTCTGGAAATGTTTGTATGCAAAATGATTGCAGTCATAGTTATAGTCCATAAAATAATAACAGACTAAGACAATTCAGGTTGGTGATTTTAAATGCGTGCTTTTTCCCAACTTTATACTCAGGCTTGTAACACAAAGCATGGCTAGATTTAAACTTGGCTAAACAATATTTGTGGCAATTCCCCGAATACTTAGGCGCCTTATCGCTTTAATTCTGAAATGCTTATTATTGTATAATGAAACCAGAGCTAATATAAACTTGAAAATAAAACTGCCGTCGTTTGTTTAGTTTATAACTATAGAAACCTCATCAAGTGGCTTTAATTAATGTTTGCATTTTCTGGTTTTTGTTGAATCAAAAACGCAGTAACTGCTAAACATATTAGTATGACGAGTTAATGCAAGTGTGACATTCGCTTTTATACTACTGGGCGGCATGGTTAACAGCAAATGTTGTACAAAACATAAACTAGTATAATCGTCGTGCAGTTTGGTATGATATAGCACCCGCGTTGGTTGTAATTTTAGCTTGTCGAAATAACCAGTTTGAATGCACGGACGGATCGTGTCTACGTTCGGATCAGAGGTGTGACGGTGTACGTCATTGTCCCGGTGGCGAAGATGAAGTAAACTGCACCAGAACAGGTGAGAAATACTAAGCGCAGTTATTGATAATTAAACGAAATTACGTACAATGTATCTTTGTGTTACTGACGACCGTTCGTCGTTATCAAAACTGTGTGTGATATTTCTTGTAGTTTTCTGCAGTTCTGGTTTTTAATTTCGTAAAATTATTGCAAAATAATCACATTGATTTTGTTTAGTACGTGCATGGACGATTGTCTTTAGACAGGTAAACAATTTTGGCATACTACAAACTATTCAGGTCAACTCAGCCTTTATCCCTTTGAGGCAAGTATTTCGAGTACCGAATTGTTTGATTGTGTTAAAGCGGGGCGCGTTTATCCGTGTTTGGTCATGCTGGCGACAGGTAGGTCATATAACAGGTGACGTTCCGTAGCTTTGAGATGCGCCTTCTGACTTTGTTAGTTTGTTTTGTTTGTACACATGAACACTATGTTCTGCTACAGTAAGGCTGGCTGGCAGTTCGTTGTCATACGAGGGGCGTCTAGAAGTCCTACATAACGATGTCTGGGGAACTGTTTGTGACGACAGCTTTACCGACGTCGACGCTAGAGTCGCTTGCAACAGTCTTGGTTTCGGGTCTGTAAGATTTTTTCTTCGTGTTTACTTTGAGTTCACAATAGTTCGTTTGCATGAGGTGCGTAGGCAGAGAGGTTTGATAAATTCAATCAAACGCCCGGGAGAATGTTTTTTAAACGAGGCAAAAAAGTTACTATTTTTGTCAGAATATCGTCAGTAGACTTATTTGAAATGCAGAAAATGGTTACATATAAGACTTTTTGTAAACCAGGCTGTCTCAGTTTACTGCGACGTATTAAGTCGTTCAGTGTATTGCTGACTTGCGTGTAACGTTTGTTTGCTGCACAAATTGTCTTTTGCAGATTTGTTGGACGGACCCTGGGTAACAGATACGGTCCAGGAACAGGGCCGATATGGCTTGATGATCTAGCTTGTACTGGGACGGAAACTCATCTCTTCAATTGTCGTAATCGGGGCTGGGGACAGCACAACTGTGGACATTACGAGGACGTCTCTATCAATTGCTACAGCACTAATGGTATATTGTCGTTACATTGCAATCAGAAACATTGTGATATTTTTGTTTATGCGCTATCGAGAATGCTGTTTTCAGCACTGTATTTATCATCGAATGATGCAGACGGGTTTAAACGAAAAGTGGATTAAGTCCAATTTGAAGGGTACAACGGAAAAGTGGACTAACTCAAAAATAGACTTAATTTATCAATCGTTATTCACCGATCGAAACACGGCAGAAACCACAGACAGAATGACAGATATATACAACAGAAAGAAAAAAATGAAAAATATATAATAATCTTTAATCGCAATGAGATGCAGCATACAATAAAAAAGTGCAATACAATGCAGAAGCTAATTACTAAGAAACTTAAGTTAAAAGACAATATTAAAAAGAAAACGGAGAAGACCACGCGTATGTTACAGCATACTTGTGAACAAACTTGTGAAGCTTACGAGCAATGCATAAATCAACACTCGGCAGATCAATAACTGTTCTGATAAACCGAGTGTCCTCTGCACTAAAACAGCCAAAAATTCTATATACAGCTCCATACCAGTATATCAGGTAAATATACCAGTAAATACCAGTGAATATACCAGTATGAAGTTTGTTTACTTTTTCGTTGAACATATCGTATGCCAAACTGTAAACTGGGTTGCTGCTGTGATTTTCCTTTATGAGAAAAAGTGAGCTGACTTTGCTTTCACTATTTTCGCAATTACAATTGTATGTGTTTCATTATGTAAATGGCTATTGTCTAAACATGTAGTGAAGCTACAAATGCTGTACTGTTGTCAGTGAGGCTGGTGGGCGGGGCACAGTCTTACGAAGGACGTCTAGAAGTCTTACATAACAACACCTGGGGAACAGTTTGCGATGACAGCTTTAGTGACGTCGACGCTAGAGTCGCTTGCTACAGCCTCGGATACGGGTAGAAATGATTCTTAATGCGTGAATGAGGCTTACGAATATGTTTTCGAACAGCTAAAAGCAAATAATACTGTTACTTACTGTACCTAGAATGACTGTAGCGTTGTTTCTGTCAGTCTTGAACTCGACGTCTTTGTAGTTTCATTGAAGTTCTCAACACTTCTAAGCGTGGTTTAAAATAGCATTGCCTTTTTGTTTAGCATTGTTTATTACTGCAGACGTAGACGCTGGCAGTCTCTGCCAAAGTTATATATATCTGCATTTTGGCAAATAAATAAATAAATGATGATGATGATGACGATGATGATGATGATGATGATAAACGTGTTTCATTGATTAACTGAAGTATGCCAAAAGTTGCACTCCACGTGGCACCTTTCTTAATTTCGAAGTCTGCAATTTTACCTTTTGGACTTCACATTTTGGTCAAACACCATGCATAAATGATTGTGGCCTGCCATGGCCAAGGGCCGCCATAGCCACAACGTCATAGCCATAGCCAGGGGCCAACATAGCCCTAGTAGCCTATAGGAAAGTGTGGCGGAGCTAGCCATTCGTACCATCGGCGACCCCCTACGGCCACCCCTTTCCTCAAGCGGGGATTCTATGGAAAGCCTATAGGAATGTGGGGTCCTAACCCTAACCGTAACTCTAACTATGGCGGCCCCTAGCTATGGCGGACCGTCACCGCATAAATTGCGCTGTGGTAACGCGTTTACATACGTACAATACAAAGCGTAACGTGCAACATATTCATAGAAAGTAATGCTTTTTGTGCGTTGGAGTGGGAATGTTGATGGCAGGTAATTTTAGCGTTTGTCATTTTGCAGGTAGATTTACACTTCCGTTAGTTTACTGCTAATTGTGGTCGACGATTTTGACAAGGACAGTTTGTATTTTGTTTTTTTCAGGTACATTGGACGACCCCTGGGTTACAGATTTGCTGAAGGAACAGGGCCGATATGGCTTGATGAGCTGGCGTGTGCCGGGACAGAGACGCACCTGTTTAACTGTCTTCACAACGGCTGGGGAGTACACAACTGCGATCATAGTGAAGATGTTGGACTCAGTTGCAGCAGCAATGCCAGCGGTATATTTCCGTCAACATTAAACTCTCAGTTATCACTAAATATTTTTATTCAAGTTTCACAAATTTGCACGCGACTGTACGATACTATTTTTGTGCGATTTGTCGTCACTGATACAAAAAGACAGTTAAGCCTACTATGAAAACGAATTTTGGCATAAAGTGGCATCTCAGCGTTGTTCACTGTCAAGCATTTTAAAGTCAGTTAAAAGCCAATAAGGCATTTTATGGCGCTGCATAGGCTTTAGCTGTAAAAGATCGTAAGATATTGTAATTAAAATTACCTAAAAAAATCGCTGGTTCTAACCAATCCAATGCCGTTTAACAGATACACACACATGCGGACGTCTTTGACGTAACTAAAACAAAAAAAAACATTTGCGCAGCAACTAGGTCTATTAGCAAGCTATGTTGACGCCTTGTTAAAACGACACTTCTTCATACTTCGTTTTTAAAGCTATATTTTGGGCATGTTTTTCAAATTAAGTAAAACGTGAACACTAATTTGCACTAACGATAGTTTTAGTTTAACGCAGTTATCGATGAGATGGTGTTCTTGGGTGGGGGCACTTTTCATTGGGCACAGTGTATCGAAGCTGCAAATGCTGTAATGTTAGTGAGGTTGGTTGGCGGTCCATCGCCAGAAGAAGGACGTCTAGAAGTCTTACATAACAACACCTGGGGAACTGTTTGTGACGACAGCTTCGGCGATTTTGATGTTATAGTCGCTTGCAACAGTCTCGGATACGGGTAAAACTCTTCCAGTGCAAATGGGACTTTTACAGTATTTTCGAATAAAATGCATTAATATTTTTAAACAGAAGCAACACGCAGATGTCAGTCTTTAGAAACGCCTTGTTTACGGCAAAATGCTAACTACACTCACAAACTACTTTGCAAGGCAGGCATTATAAAAGCAAAACTTACATGTTACTTAAACTGTTGTTTGTAATAGGTCTACTGTCAAGTAGGCTTATGCCATAAGCCTGACTCTATTTTTTGCCATTAGTTTTCTGCGTTTTTACGCGCAACAGCAGCTACTGTTGTAGCGGGTCTTAACCATCGCAATTCTGTCTGTCTGTCTGTCTCTCTGTCCGTCCGTTCGTCCGTCACACGGGTGGATCAGTCTAAAACGGTGCAAGGTAGGATTACCAAATCTTTACCGTCGGCTGCCCGGAAGACTCTTGAAGCTTTTCCATAAATTCGACGGGTGTCACCCCAAACGAGGGCGCAAAATGAGAGCGGGGAAGGAAAAGTTTGCGACTTTTAGCCGACACAGCGTTGGCAAAGCGAGATAGTGGCGTCATCTGGTGAGTACAAGCAAAACATTATAAATAATTTAGCCGCCGGTCTTTTGGCGCCCTCTGGCTATTGATTTTGTTTTACTGGGCTTTCTGTGAAACTGCAGCCAAAAGCCGTACGGATGAGATCTACGGATGAAGTTTACGGATCACTAGCGTACGACGGTGCACCGCTGTTGCGCGTTTCTGTTTGCGTTAGCAGAGCTTCACTTGTTTTTATTTGGACTCCACATTGTAGCTAAATTAAAAGTGACGCTTAACCTATACTGTGTTGCTGTGTGTACAATCTCGATTTTTGGTGATTTAAATACGTAGTACTTGGCATGATGAATTTTTTCTTGATAACGTGTTAGACAATTAGTGGCAAGTATAACTGAACTATCATCGGTTTCTTTATTACTCTAAACAGAGCTCGGATGTTAGTACTGTTCTGGTCGGTGACTGATAGGGTGTTTACACTATCCAGCAAACGTCCAGCAAACTTAGCACGTGTATTTTGAATACATTTGCTGGAAGTTTGCTGGACGTTTGCTGGATCGCGTAAACACCCCATTATATAACCAGTTAGCACAGGGTCTGTTTCTTCTGTCAGGTACGTCGGACGGGTCTTGGGTAACAGATACGGTGCAGGTTCAGGGCCGATATGGCTTGATGAGCTGGCATGTACCGGGACAGAGACTCATCTGTTCAACTGTCGACACAACGGCTGGGGTGTACACAACTGTGATCATTATGAGGACGTATCCATTGCTTGCAGCGGCGGTGCACGTGGTATAATTTTTTTACGTTGCGCTCACCATAGTAGGTTTCTGTTTGTTATGTTGTTCCACTGATTTGCATGCGTTATTGTGATAGGCCTGCTGTTGTTTTGTGGCGTTTCGTCAATACAGATGCATGTACTGTCCTTTTGTGATTCGTAATTTTTTTTACAGTGCAATTATTTTACTGGACATTTTAGACGTTTAAAGTATTTTTGTTTTATGCGTAAACATGTCGATTTTGTTACGCTCCTGTGTCACTTTATGTTTTTCCTATGAAAATAGTAACTGATATTGATAACGATGATTATCGGTGGGGTTATTGCTAAAAATTAGGTACATTTCTTTAGTTTGCAATTTGCATGTGCCCAGAATTGTAGCGTACGTGTTAATTGCGTGTAAATCGATGTCGTTCGAGTCAAGTTATAGTGTCTACAAATGTTGTAGTGTTCTGCTGCAGTGAGGCTGGCGGGCAGTTCATTAGCACACGAAGGACGTCTTGAAGTGTCACGTGAAGGCGTCTGGGGCACTGTGTGTGATGACTTCTTTGGTGAAATCGATGCCAGGGTCGCTTGCTTCAGTCTTGGATATGGGTGAGAAAAACATTTTAGTGCGAGTGAGGTTTCTGAGTAATGCCCCGTTTACACGAAAAAACTGGTTGTTAGAGCTGGCTCTGAAAGCTCTCCTAAAGCCAGCTGTTAGAACCAGCAATGTTCTAAGAGCTAGCTTGCTCGTATAGACGGGGTATAATTAAAGCCGTGTTGGCGAGCGATAGCTCCGCCGACACGGCCGTCTATGATCTACGTGTTATGCATCTTTTCTTCTGGCATTTGGCAGCGTGATATTTCCGACCTTTGTCGTTCAGCCGTTGTGAACGGTGGAATTTTGATCAAAAACGTGTGCAGTTTAGACAACGTACGTTCGGACATTTGAAGGGTCTCTGAAAAAATATAAGAAACAATTGCTATTGTTAATTTTTGCACGAAATATCCGAGCTTTCTTGGCCGATCGAGTAACGCCATGCCAAATGATTGGAAGTAGGTGTAGCATGATAATCTAGGTCCAAATATTTGGGGTCTCCGAAAAAAATTGGGACAAGCAAAATAGCGCATAGGAATCTGTGCGATTTTGGACACTTTTGGAACGCAATATTATGAGTACCTCTGGGACGAATCGAAATGAGCCTATCAAAAATCTGGAAAAAAACAAAAGCTACAACACTTCCCACGTTCCATGAAAAAAATGGTGAAGGTTGTTTTCAATTATAGAAAAAAGTTTGGGAAGTACATTTTGTTTTATTTTAAATTTTTTTTTGAAAAATTGTATTTCTGTTCCTACTGATGCTGCGATATCTATGACTAAGCCTTGCTAACCGAAAATGGGGTTTCGCAACAATATTTTACAATAAAAAAATCAAATAACTGTTACAAAATTTAGCGTATTAAAAACACTAACTTTGGGATAGTTGAAATAACCTCACCAAACATGTTCACGCAATCTGCTGCGAAGCAGAAATGAAAATCTGGGTACAACTTTTGAGAGTCCGTACCTTTAAAATTTTGCTGTCGCACAACTCTACGCGATCTCGGACAGCTTTAGGCTGATCGCAAATTGCACCTATTAGCAATCACGCGGCATCTATGAGCCAAAGCACCACAGACTCTGAGATTAAATATCGAAAATAATAAGCATTAGCGAATGCGTTATATTTAATAAGACGTTCGTAACAGATGTCACCAGTGTGTCTAACTAAGATGTTTAAACTGGAGAAATGGCTAGTATGCTAAAAGTTTGATTATCTGTTTTTTAAAGACGTAATGGTTAAATACGATGTTTAAATTATGCTGTGCTCGATACCATGTCAGTCGTATATACATGTAGTATGTTGGAGTTATAGGGTGTTTACACGACCGAGCAAACATCGAGCAAACGTCGAGCTGGTCAAGCAGGCCTATTAGAACCCCGCCCCTGGCTCCAATGTAGGCCTAGGTTTAGGCTCAGCCCACAGCTGATCACGTGATATATAGGTTTTCCAATTACAACCAGCCCGCTTTTCTAATTAGCATGCTAATTATCATAGAACGTCGAGCTAGCTGCTCGATGTTTGCTCGATCGTGTAAACACCCTATTAGTGACAAGTATGAATTTATCACATGTATTGTTGGTTTACTTGTTATTCGGTTTTTACTCGCAACAGCAGCTAGTGCTGTAGCGCGTCTTAGCCATCGCAATTCTGTCTGTCCGTCTGTCACACGGGTGGATCAGTCAAAAACGGTGCAAGCTACGATCACTAAAATTTCACCATCGGCTGCCCGGAAGACTCTAGTTTCAGGAACCGTGAAGCTTTTCCATAAATTCGAAAAGAGTCATCCCGAATGGGAGCGCTAAATGAAAGGAGGGTGAGAAAAAATTGTGATTCTCAGCCGATACGGCGTTGGAGGGCGAGATAGGTGGCGCCGTCTAATGAGTAAAAATATAACACTATACATATTTAGCCGCTGGTCGTCTGGTGCCCTCTGGCGATTGATTTTGTTTTACTGGGCTTTCCTTGAAACTGTAGCCAAAAGCCGTACGGATGAGATCTACAAATGAAGACTACGGATCGCTAGCGTACGACAATGCATCTCTGTTGCGCGTTCCACTTTGCGTTAGCAGAGCTCTTCTTGTACTAAACATAGCTCAAATGTTAATTCTGCACGATTGATGGCTGGCATAACCATTAGCATGTGTATGGATTGGCTGGCGGCCTAGCGAGAGGCGTGGCCGCCAGCCACACTCAGTGGCTGCTGCATGCGCGTCGTGAGAATCGGACGCCGACAGCCGGACGGACCAGACAGTTTTGGTTTTGGTGTGCTTAGTTAAAGTTTAATAAAATATTTATTAAATTATACTAATCATTGTTCATTTATAATTAGCATTTTAACTTGATTAATATACCTTACAGGAAACATTATACGTGCTTGTTACTTTCAGGTATGTTGGACGGGTCATAGGTCGCCGATACGGCCCAGGAACAGATTCGATATGGCTTGACAATCTAGCGTGCAACGGGACGGAGACTCATCTGTTTGACTGTCATCACAACGGCTGGGGACAGCACAACTGTGGACATGACGAGGACGTTTCTATCAGTTGCCCCAGCATGAGTAAATACTACTCGCTAATTTTTAATTACATGCCATTGGTTTGCTTTCTTTTTGATATTAGGCACTACATTAAGTAGGCAGATTTAGGCAGGTTTAGTATATGTTTGGATGAACATGGGCATCTGGAAAAAAGAGGCCCTGACAGGCTAGAGAACGTCGGACAGCAACGCAATATTTTTGGTCTGTACCTTGTGAGTATTCTTGGCGTGTTGCGACATTTCGAAGTTTACTTTGTGCATCACGACATTCTGTAATTCATATAAAAATTCCGAATTAAATTTTTGTTCTTGTTTTAAATCGGATATCAGCAGCAAAACTGTATACAGCTGTAACGCCAAATTCATGGTAAGTTGCGTACATTAATGTCAAAAATTATGTTATATGGGGCCTTGCAGTTAAATCCGGCTGCGCTACACTGTACGTAAAATGCGGTAACGTGTGTTTTGTGGCGTTTCGTCGTCACCGATACACTTTACCCTGATTGTTGTTCATAAGCGTTTTTTGCAGATTTTGTTTTCGTTTTTATTGTGATTGTATCATCAGTATTGTAGCGTTAAGACAAAAAAAGCAAAACTACGTTGAATTTTACGTAGGTCTATGAGTTGCCATACTAAAAGCCTATCACAAACTACAGAATAAACTTTATTTTGGCGTTTGGTTTTGCCTCTTCCGCAGATTATTACTAAATAAAGCAAAAAGAAATATTAAAATCAGATCATATTTGCTAAAGTTATCATAAAAATTGAAGTGGCATACTTTTTTGTGCGACATGCTGTAAACCTATGTGACGGGTATGCTTACGGGAAGTACTTTCCAACGCAGCATTGTGCATTGTTTTGGTCTCAAATTCGTGCCTTATCAGTCGGTGTTATAATTTAATTTTTAAATTTAGATTTATGTGTTAAAGCTACAAATGTTGTAATGTTGTTAGTGAGACTAGTGGGCGGTGCAACGTCGTACGAAGGTCGTCTAGAAGTCTTACATAACAACACCTGGGGAACTGTTTGCGATGACAACTTTGACGAACTGGATGCCAGAGTCGCATGCAACAGTCTCGGATACGGGTAAGATCAGTTCAGTGTCATTGAGACTCAAACTCAAATGCCAACTTGTTTTGGTAACCCTGACACGATTGACAACTGTTTGTTTAGATATTGAAGGCTGCAAACCAGCACTCACACGAATCTTTGAAATAAGACGAAAAATTTAGACAGACAGACATACAGACAGAACCTTGACTCCTTGTAACACGGTTCATAATATATAACCACAAAACAACTTATAGCAAAACAACTTGGCTAACCCACAAGCACTTAAATCACAACTAACTAACAACAAAACAAATCACATTTTTCTTGAAGCCAGCAACTGAGCAAGCATTGATTTGCATATAGTTTGTTTGTTCTGTCAGGTACGTCGGGAGGGCCGTGATGAACATGTACGGCGGAGGTTCGGGGCCGATATGGCTTGATGAGCTATTGTGTACTGGTAGCGAGGCTCACCTGTTCAACTGTTCTCACCTTGGCTGGGGTTCAAACAACTGTGAACATTCCGAGGACGTTTCTGTCAGCTGCTACAACAACAGTGGCACGGGTACCTTGTTATCACATCACTTTCGTAAGTAATGTTACATTTTTGTTCGCTACCGAGTTGTTTGCTTCATACGGAACGATAGTGTTGATTTCCGTTGCCGATACGCGTAAGTTCGTTTGCAAACTATTTTGTTGTCATTTTATCGGCGGGAGCATGCATTTATAAGACAAAAGTTCGAAATCAAAAAACAGCGAATGTGTTGAACTATGACTACTATTAACGTGCGTGGAAAAGGGACCAGTGCGTGAGGCTTAATGGTGGCTGCTCAACTGCGCACTGACCGTTCTGCGTTGCTGGCAGCTTAGCTACATCGAATTCGGCTGCGGCTGGATGCACCGATTTCGTTGTTCGAGGTGTTGTCCGAGCTTTTCGAACAAAGAAATCGGACACAACGTCCGACGCGTCCGATTTCCTCGTTCGAAAAGCTCAGACAACACCTCGGATGACGAAATCAGTGCGTATAGCCGCGGCATTAGACGCCGACACTCGACCGCCTGCTTCTACTGCAACGGCGCTGAAGAACTGGCCAAACGCCTGGTCTTTCGGTGTCCAACACACGACCAGGCTCAGAGGGAGACATGGCTAGACCTCCAAGTTTTAACAGATCCACGACACCTGTGGAGTTTCCTGGAAAAGACCAAGGCGGTGACCCGCTCCCTTTTCGCGACCGGGAACGAGAGAGAGACAGACCGCCAGACAGAGATAGAGTAAAACAGAAAATGACTAAGTCGTGTTTCTAGTTTTGTACGCTAGCCGGCATTCATTCATCTTTATCTAAAGTTCGCCATACGTTGTTGAATCGAACGTAGACGACAGATTACGAAACATTTGATTCGTTTTTTGCTTTCATCTGTTATAGCTGTTTTACGCGCGATAGCAGAATGCTTCGCGCGTCTTAGCCATCGTCTGGGCGTCTGTCAGTCTGTCCGTCTATCTGTCCGTCACACTCGTGATCTGTATCAAAACGGTGCAAGCTAGGATCACGAAATCTTTACTGTTGGACCCCATGGACTCTAATTTATCGTGACAAAATTTCCTGCTCGTGGATGCGTGGGTTTCCCTCGAACGAGGGCGTCAAAGAGGGGTACCACCTAAAAATACGTTATTTTGCCGTTATTGGCTCGTAGGCCTATAGTGTAAAAATGGTTGCAAATAGGTACAGACATGCTGTTTATCATAACAAGCACCGGTGACAAGCTTTTTAGATCTATCAACATCGATGACCTTGAACGACCTTGAACCCCCAAAAAGGGGTTTTTAGTGAATTTTTGGCAATTGTGGGATGCAGCGCACATTTCAACACTGAATTGGAACAAAATGGCTGGAAATAGACCAAGACAACCTGCGTATGAAATTTTCAGCATTAAACGTATATTTTAGCTGTCCAAGTCTCGACCCCTTATGTTTAAGGAGGCCGGCTCAGGCGGGCGTCAAAGACAGCTACTTCCCTAAAAAGTGGTTATTTTGGCGCAATTATCTTGTGTAGCGTGAAAACGGTTGCAGATAGGCACAGATATGCTGGTTATCATAACAAGCAATAGTGACAAGATTTTTACTTGTGTCAACGTCGACGACCTTGAATGACCTTGAAGCTTCAAAATAGGGGTTTTAGTGAATTTTTTGGCGATTTCTAACTGCAACACACATTTTAAAAAATGAATTGCGCCGAAATGGCTGGAGATGGACCTGGACAACCTGCGTATGACATTTTTTAGCATAGAACGTACATTTTTAAGAATTTAAGTTTTGATCTCTTAAATTCAAAGGAGACTTCCGTGCAGAGGCCTCAAATTTAAGTACTCTTTCAAGATGCATTAATATCTCATTGCTGTAGGCCTACACTGATTGCCAAAGTGGCAGGACCGCTGCTATCGCGCGTCACTTGAGCTTTGCTCAAATTACTTGTTTTAGTTTTGCGTAGTAGGCCTATTTTGTACGACAGCAAGACTATGCATTTCGCACTGTATAACGTTTTGGGATGACAGTCTTATGGCGATAAGTCGGTACACATGAATGGTTGCAGCGTCAGCAGCAGCAGCTGGGCGTCGCGTGTTGTCATACGTCCACAGCAGCGCGTGTGCATCGGTCGAGTTCCACTGCGTATCCACCGGTCAGTGTATCTCGAGCAGTCGTGTTTGTGACGGTAGGCCGGACTGTCGCGACGCCGACGACGAACGCAACTGCTGTAAGTTGCACAGTGATCCTCTTGTGCTTCGATACGTTTTAGCAGATTCTCAGCATTTCGTTGTTGTTTTTTTACATTTGTGCAGTTGGTAATTAATATGCTTACAATTTGCTGTTATTGGACAACGGTCAGTGAAAGAAAAAAGTATGATAAGATATTTTAGATATTTACAGTTTCACATGTCTGTGTACACAGCTACTAAGAATAATAATGCTTGTTCTAAAATGGTGTTGGTTAATGTATTTAATAATATTGGGATATTTTGCTGACTTGTGCTAGTTGTGGAGTTTGTTTGATGTTGTGAAGTGTTTTTAATAATCAGTTTCATTTTATGTCCGTTCTTTTTTGTCTTTACTTTTCTTATGTGTTGCATTGTTTGCAAATAAAGTTAGCAATAATAACTGTTACGACGACGTTGTGAAAAATGGGTAAAAGAGAGTTAGTTTGCGTGTGTCGGCAGCTGATCGTTGTTATCGTGATGACCGGCAGTGCGACAACGGCTGGTGTCTGCTAACAAGAGCACAGTGTGTGGCAAGATACTCCACATATTACTTCAGATGTCCGTCTAGAGGGTCGTTCTGGTGCGATGGTCATAACGACTGTCCGGACCAGTCGGATGAGACGAACTGCAATCGAACCACATTGAGGCCTTCCTTCACAAGTATTTGTTTTCATTTGTCACTGAAAATGCATGTTAAATAACCCTTGTCTAGACAATGTCATAGTTTTTTGACAGCGACATTATTTTATTACGCAAATTTTAGTTTACTAGATTAATGTTCGAGAACTGACATTAGTAGGTTAAAGGGTGGCGTAATTGCGTTTGATGTGTTGTGCAACTAAATTAAATTCACTGAAATTTAGCAAAATTAGAAGTACAGCTTAGAGATAAATATTTTTATTAGGCAATGTTTTCAATAGTAGGCTATTTGCTGTAACACAGTAAAGCCACTGATGCATGACAGAATTTATATCGCGCACAGCAATGTCTGTCAAACAATCAAAAGCGCACTTTCGTTTGAACTTAGGCTCGAAATGTGTTTTAGTTTAAAACGTGCACTAATATTTATAAGTAGCCTACAGCGCAGTAAGAAGCTTTCGATTTAAATGTTAAATGCGCCATGATGATGCAATGTGTTTGACAGCCACGCCAAGTCCAGAGTCAGCGTGCAGTGGTTCAGGGCAATATCAGTGCGCAAATGGCTGGTGTATATCAGTTCTTACTTCATGTACTTTACCCTGGTGTCAGTCGTGGGATTTCCGCTGTGATGGTTTCAAGGACTGTCCCGACAACAGCGACGAGGACGGATGCACCAGTTAGTGCACTGTTTTGTCTCGCGATTGTTGTGCATTGTGTATAAAATTTATACTCTGTGAATGGCAAATTATTGCAAGTTAGAAATTAATAGTAAAATTTAATTATAGAAGCATATTACGTCAAATACAAATGACGAATTTTTTTAACAAGAAAAAGACAACTAAATTTGGTGGCTAAGAAATAAAAGCAATGCTAGAGGTACATGAACATGCCACTGATGACAGTTGTGAAATCATTCAGAATACAGTCAGTCAGTGCAGACTACACGCATTTATATTACACGTATTTATATTATGACTTATTTTTTTGTGCACAGTTTTCAAACGTGCTGAAAATATTGTGTAGCTTATGTTTTACCAAAAATGTTAACATAAGAAGATTAGCTGGCACACATTACACGTTTGTGCCAAACACTGTGACTTACGCTTTTTAGAAAAGATATGGATGGGATTACTTACTTTTCTGAACGGAATGCCATAGGTCTAACTGGCCATTTCAAGTTCAAATTCTGGACATGGGTTTCATTCATACCGCGAACCATTTTAAAGTTACTACATCAACGCACAATGTGCAGATGTGGAATGCACCGTAACAAACTGTCATGCACGCAAAACTGACAAAATTATCAGGTCAAACGTTAGGATAACAAAATGGTGTTTGTCAAAGTTGTTATTTTCTGGCTTACCGTGTGCATTGATTTCGTACTGTCGTTGTTAAATAATGTGTTAGACGTGACGATGGAAGTGGAGTGTCGTCCCGGTGACTTTAGATGCAGCGACGGTCAAACGTGTGTCAGTCGTTCTAAATGGTGCAACCGAATCAATGATTGTCCTGATGCCAGCGATGAAACCGACTGTCGTACGTAGCCTGCTTTTATTGAGCTGTCGCTGATACAGCTCTTTAAAACTGAGCAAATCTAAAGCGTGTGTATGTCTGTCTGTCTGTATGTCCGCTCTATTTATAGCTCCACCTACACGGCAATCGGAATGTTTGCTCGGAACGAATTGGACGGACGGAAAGCATTGGAAAATTAAAAATATTAAACTACAGAGATTATGTCCGGAATGGTTACGATGCGGTCTCGGAAATTGCGAAGGTATTAGCTAGGCATGTCGCGTTGAAGCGTTGGACGGTGACCGGCAATCGCTTGAATAAGAACGTCGTTTCACGGAGGTCCGTCGTCACCTCGGTCAAACGCCTTCCGATTTGTGCCAAGAACTCCTGGGTGCTGACACTCATGGGTCCAAGTGTTTCCAGTGCCCCTCGAAAAAAGTTGTGGGTGCCGCTGAGTGAGCTGTAATTGTTCCTTTTTCTGACAGCTGCAGTCTCAGCGGTACTGGCACTGGTGATGGCACTCTGCTGCAGATAAGCGTTTTCCAGTCGTCATTCGTCAACACTGCGGATGTTTTATACAAACTACAAAGCAATGCATGCAGCGGGCATCACACACCGTCCGTCGCGCAAACTCCACTTGCGTAGATCTGTCGTACAATTTATATTTTTATCTCCCTGTAAACGTTAGTTTTCGGACCGAAGTTATGTTTGCTGGAATTTATTTTTTCATTTTTTTCGTTGCGAATTCTCCGTGCTACGTCTGCCGATCGCCGCTAAATTTTGCTCCGTGATCGGAAGTGTGTTCGATTTTATAATTTCTGTCATGATGCTTGCAGCTAAAGTCCTAACTGTGATATGCGAAAGCACGAAATCTGTTTAAGTGTAAAGTGCGAAACAAAGTGCGAATTTTGCGTCGCATTTTATTTTATTTTTTGATCTGCCCCGTCTCACTGCAACAACTGACCGTTCTGTCACTGACGGTTCTGATTAATTGTCATTGGCAAACATCGGAGTTCGTTTAACGCTCACGTTGTTGACCGTCGTATGTGTTTTATAGGCCTAGTCTATCTATAACCTGCAATCTTGTTTATTTATTTATTCTCTTTCTCATTCATTTTTATTGTCATCAGCGACAGCTCATTCTAAGCTATTAGCTTGTTTTCCTTATTTGTTCGGTACAGTTTGCGTTCAGACTTACTAGATATTGCATAATATTTTCCTGTATTGGGTATTTTATTTTGTGTATTTTACGTTTGCATGTGTGTGTGTTTAATATTGTATGCGTGATATGTGCTGCTTTGCTGGAGTGGTAAACGATGGCGATAGTTTTTACGCGCGAAAGCAGTTACTGAGTCTTAGCCATCGCAATTCTGTCCGTCTGTCCGTCTGTCTGTCCGTCCGTCTGTCACACGGGTGGATCAGTCAAAAGCAGTGCAAACTAGAATCACCAAATCTTCACCGTCGGCTGCCTGTTTCAGGAACCGTAAAGCTTTTCTATAAATTCGAAGGGAGTCACCCCGAACGAGGGTGCTAAATGAGAGGGGGTGGGTGAAATTTGCGATTTTTAGCCAATAAGTCGCTGTATCTCAATAACGGTGCGAGATAGGGCCTAGGTTACTATTAATCGCTAATAGAAAGTCGTACACTGGCTCTCGATTGGCGCCGAATTCAATGACCTTGAATGACTGTGAACGCCAAAATAGGGGGGTTTATGGATTTTTTGGCGATTTCGGGCTGCGACACAAGGCTATATCATTTACAAGGTTACGCCACGGAAATATCGTTATGCGGTCCAGATTGAGAATTTGGTATTTGTATATTAACTTAGCGTGAACACCCCAATTTTTAGCTAAACTACTGAACCGGAACTGCTATAGGCTTTCGCGCGTCTAGTGAGCATTAGCTCGAATATCTCAAATATCTTGTCTTTGTAGCGGTAGATCTAACAGGCTGGCAATGTACCAGTATTATGTACACGGCGTGCATGTTCTTTCGTGCTGTTTGTGTCAGCTTGTCTGTCGTCCAATCAGTTTAAATGTGGCAGCGGTGAATGCATCAACTCAATGTACCGATGTGACGGCCGAACTCAGTGTAACGACGGCTCTGACGAAATATGCGGTTTGCGTTCAACTATTTTAACAAATAGCAATTTCAAATTGTTACCTCCGCCAAGGAGGTAATGTTTTTGCCGGTTTTTGTTTTTTTGTTTGTTTGTCTGTCTGTCTGTTTGTCTGTGTGTTAGCAAGATAACTCAAATAGTTATGTACGGATCTTTCTGAAATTTTGAGGGTATGTCGGGCATGGCACAAACTACCAGCGATTCAATTTTTGGGGTGATCCGGCAGGAATCTTAAATTCTGGTTTACTTTGAAATTTTCGTTACCATTGCGTTAAAGGGGCATAATGGAACCGCTGCAAAACCGAAGATGGTGACGCCACCTGGCGAATAGCTTTGCCTTGGCGAAGGTACCTGCGGGCTATGACTGCTTTCTAGTTTTTGATGCGATGGTCAGTTGGTCAGCAATAATATACGTTATGATAAACAGTTTTTACAGTTAATAAAACTTTATGTAAGGCACAAAAAGTGTGATATGACATTGTGTTTTTGGCCGAAAATAGCAAAGGTCGTTTTGGTACTAAATTATCGTGTTAAATTACAGAATGGCCTTTAATTACAATATATGTAAAAAAAACTTACCAGTTTATAACTGTGTGTAAGGATAATGTGATAATATCAGTCCTCTAAAACAGCAAAAATCATTTGGGTAACCTTAGATGGGGCTATGCATATGGCGTCCTTACAAGCTGACTTTAGCTGTTAATCACTAGCATAGTCTAAAACCTTTTTTTTACAATGCTCACACTATCGTGTGAGGTGTCGTTAATGTTAATTTCCTGTCTAGAGCAATAAGACCGATTGTGCGTCACAACAGAAACCGGTAAGTTTTGTGATTTTTACGAAAGGCCGATAATTCAGAGTTGTTGCAGCAAAGATTAAAAATACAAATCTATAACGACAACGTTAACCAAAACACGTGGCTTAGTTTTGAACGCAACGATGCTGTTGTGACCTTCATGCTGTGTGTAATGTGTATACCTATTGACAGACTGCACCGCTGATCAGTTCAAATGCGACAGTGGTCATTGCGTCACCGTACGTTCAGTGTGTGAGGGAGTTAGCTATTGTCCTGATGGCAGCGACCAAGTCAACTGCTGTGAGTGTTGTCGTTATGTCGTAATGTTTCTGCAAAGTTAGTTAAACTACAACCGGTTGACTATATAATACACTAAAATAACAGGCTTACTAAACGCAACACAGGTTTTCAATATGTAAGTGTTATTGCATAATTCGTTGACTAGATTTACAAACTGAAAGGGCTGGTTACAGTTGTATACTGTTTCAGTAATGTTTGCACTTTTGTTTGTTGGATAAGGATGAGTACGAATAGTGCAGCAAAAGTACAAGATGTATACAAAATGTGACATATTGACTATAACCGCCCACGCCATGAATCAAGAAAAACACTAAACTTTTGTCTACAACGAAACATTTAGTTTGAACATTCTAAGCGACGCTGACGCTGAATACGTTTCTGTTCGGTTGAGGCTGCGGTGCATTTTGATTTTTTACGCGCAAGAGCTAGCATAGCATAGCGCGTATTAGCTACGGTAATTCTGTCTGTCCTTCTGTCTGTCCGTCCGTCCGTCTTACACAACCCGGTACCGTTTGGAAACCAGGTGAGATAGAAACTTCTGGTTTTCACCGTATGATAGCCTAGAGTCTCTAGTATGTTGTGACAAAATTTTATGCCACTGGATAAAGAGGGCGCTCACGAACGAAAAAGCGAAAGAGGGGCACCCCCCCCCCTAAAAGGCGTTATTCTACCGCTATTAGCTCGTCTAACGTGAAAATGGTTGCAGATAGGCACAGAAATGCTGCTTAGCATTAGAAAAACTGGCAACAAGCCTTTTAGAAATGTCAACATCGATGACCTTGAATGACCTTTAACCCCCGAAAATAGAGGTTACAGTGCATTTTTCGCAATTTCGGGCTGCGACACGCATTTCGAGAGTGAATTGCACCGAAATGCCTGGAGATAGACCGAGACAACCTGCGCATGAAATTTTCGGCATTGAATGTAGATATTAGCAGTCCAAGGCCGGACCCTCTGGATTCAAAGAGGACTGCGCATGCGGGTGTCAAAGAGGTGTACTCTTCTAAAAAGTGGCTATTTATTCGCTGTTGGCTCATCTAGCGTGAAAATGATTTATCATAACAAGCACTGGTGACAAGCTTCTTAAAAATTTCAACATCGATGACCTTGAATAACCATAAATTTTAAAAATAGGCGTTTTTAGTGATTTTTGGCTGCAAAAGAATAGATTGCGACGAAATGGATGGAGATAGATCAAGATTACCTGCGAGCAGGAACTGCTATAAGCTCTCGCGCGTATAATGAGCATTAGCTCAGATTTCTTGTTCGTGTAGGCTTATGCCGCGCCGGCCATAACTACCTATCTAAGTTAGATGTGTGAATCTGTTAGCATGCGGCTACAATCAATTTCAATGTGAAACTGGACGAAACTGCATCTCACTGTGCAAAGTCTGTGATGGAATCTATCATTGTGCTGATGGCAGTGACGAAGCCAACTGCAGTACGTATAGTAGGATATTACTCAACTTGTTTTGCGTAACCGCTAACCAACACGCTTTTCCAAAGCTATTGCGGGCATTGCGATCTTTTTTCTAAAAATGAAATTTGTACTAAAAATTACTGATTTCGGGCCGATAAAACAAAACGCTGAAGGATTTTTGCACAGTGACTAGCTGGTTATATACGTTTTGAAAATGACACATGTCTAATTGTCAGTAAAACTGGACAACGGCTGATGATTGTGAAAGGAAAAGAGCGCAAAGGTCCACCGCCGACTGCGCGTTTTGATGATGACCATGGTGACTGTTTATAAACTGCTTTGCATATTACGAGCTAAAGTATGCCAACGCCAATGGTCTAAATTTTTATAGTTTTTATAGACAGCTTACTGTGTGCATAAGCAGAGTATCTAAGTTTTACGAACTCTGTGTGTACTCAGCTTGTGACGATGCGACGCAGTTTCGCTGTGGTTCCGGTGAATGTAAGCCGCTGTGTACGCGCTGTGATGGACAACGTGATTGCTTGGACAGCAGCGACGAGTTCAATTGTTGTATGTTCTCTATTCATGTTTGGTAAAATTTTACAGGCAATGTGATTTTTGTTGGAATTTTACTGATAATGTTTTGGAATAGTTTTTTTATCAAATAAAAACCTGTAGATCGTAAACTACCGTATCCATATTGCTCGATAAACCTGTGCGGTTTGTGTTTAGATGTTTAATGGTAATAAACTATTGAAGAGTGCAGCCTGCTGATTTATTCCGCAAGCATAATGTCGCAAAGCTATGTTTTCATCTTTCGTAACGTAGGCCTATGCTTTCTTTGCAATGTTTACTTGCAAAAACTTATTAAAAAGTTTTAAAAGTAAGTCGTAATAGTATGCATTTTATGACGTTCAACTTTCGTTATAATTCGTCATGTGTACTACGTGCACGATTGTGTTTATCGCGCAGCGTGTACAGATAATACGTTTCAGTGTCAGAGTAATGGGATGTGTATTCCTACGTGTCAACTGTGTGATGGCTACACGCAGTGTGGCGATCAAAGTGATGAGACCACCTGCGTTTCCAGCAATAGTAGTAGGTTTTTGTTGTGATATTTATATGAAACCATGCGTTTTTATTTAGAGTTATAGTGAACTTAATTCTGTTAATAAATTAGTGTTGCAATATTCGATATCTGACTTGACAAGTAATCTGAGCAAAGCTTACGTGACGCGCGATAGCAGTGGTTCTGCCACCTGGGCAATCGTGTACAGCATGCAATAAAATATAATGCGTTTTGAAGGAGTACCCAAATTTGAGGCCTCCGTACTGAAAACGTCTTAAATTTAAGAGGTCGAAATATAGATTGTTAAAAATGGACGTTCTATGCTGAAAATTTCATAGGCCTACGCAGGTTTTCCACGTTTATCTCCATTCATTTTAACGCAATTAACTTTTGAAACGTGCGCTGCAACCAAAAATTAAAAAAAACACTAAAAGTCTCTATCGTTCAAGGTGTAAGGTCATTAAAGGTCATCGATGTTTATATCATTCAAGAGCTCGTCACTAGTGCTTGTTATGATAAGCAGTATATCTGTGCTTATCTGCAACTGTTTTCACGCTAGTCAAGCTAATAGCGGTAAAATAATCACTTCTTAAGGGGTACTTTTCTTTGATGCCCGCCTGCGCAGGCCTCCTTGCACTTAGAGGTTTGAGACTTAAATTGCTAAAACTTGAATTTAATGTTAATGTATCTATACCTATCTGTACCTATGTGCAAAAAATTTCATGTGCAGACTGTTTTGGATTATTTCCAGTTATTTCGTCATAATTCACTCTTACAATGTGTGCTGCAATCAAAAAATGCAAACAATTCACTAAAAACCTCTTTTTGGTAGTTCAGGACTTTTCAAAATCATAGATGTTAATAAATCTAAAAACCCGTCGCCAGCAGCGTGTATGTAGGCCTACGTACCTATCTGCAATCGTTTTCACGCTACATGAGACAATAGCAGTAAAATAACCACTTTTTAGGGGTGGGGTACTCCTGTTTGACGCCCGCGTGCGCAGGCCTCCTTGAACTTATGGAGTCAAAACTAGGACTGCTGAAATCTACCTTTAATGCTGAAAATTTTATACGCAGGTTGTCTGGGTCAATTTTTATTTTAGCCATTTCGGCGCAGTTCTTTCTTAAAATATGCATCGCAGCCCGAAATCACGAAAAATTCACGATAACCCGTAATTTGGGGGTTCAAGGTCGTTCAAGGTTATCGATGTTAATAAAATTAAAAAGCACGTGACCAGTGCTTGTTACGATAAGCAACATGTCTGTACCTATCTGCAACCGTTTTACACTAGAAGAGCCAATAGCGGCAAAATGACGTCTTTTAAGGGGGTATTTTCATTGACGCTGGCGTTCGAAAGGTATCCCCTCACCCAGAAGCACGAAATTTCGTCACGATAAACTAGACTGTGTCTCAAAAACATTCTTAACATTTTTTACTGTAACTTAAAGAAGGATTATCAGATTTTAATAATTTTTGGTGAGAATATTTCAGAGACAACTGGCAATCAAATCGTTATGTAGTTTTTCACCTCACCCATCGTATGTTTCTGCACTACCTGAAAAATCAGAATCAACAAAATATTGCATTTCTTGCCCAAAGTAGTATTACTGCTTGATATAAATAACGCACAAAAACACATTTGGTTTACATTTTTTGACATATTGGCTAACACGTTATCCAACTGCTCTGTTTTTCAGCTGCCTGCAATAAAATTGATCAAAATGTTGGCCAATTGTGCAATCACAAACATGGATACGACTTCTCCATTCATTGACAGCAGTATCGATAATGTTATGCTCTAGACTAAGCCAGACTTCACCAGTCGCTTTTTGAATTCATAAACAATTTATATCGTCATATGGTACAATGGTAGACGTACTTTTGCAAAACAGTCAAATCTTGTAATCGATTGGTTCTTGGGGGCCACAAATCAAGATCAACGAAATTTATCGACGTTTTTAAAAATTATTTTAACGCGGATTTTGCTTGGTTTGATTTTCCAGGTAGCGCAGAAGCAGACATTTGGTAAGGTGAAAACTTAAACAGTCGTTTAATAATCAGTTGTGTCAGAAATATGTATGCCAACAATTATTGAAATCTTATAATCATGTTTTATGTTACGGTCAATAATGTTGGAAATGTTTTTCACGTTTTTGGGCATGTTTCAACGCATATTTCGCTTGGTTCTTTCCCGAGGTAGTGCAGAAGCAGACGTTGGATGAGGTAAAAAACTGAACGTTTATTTAATAGCAAATTGTGTTAGGTATATTCAGACCAAAAGTTGCATTTTTGTTTAAGTTAGAATCGAAAATGTCCGGGATGTTTTTTGAGACACAGTGTAGAGTCCTTGGGGCAGCACACGGTGAAGATTTTGTGATCCTAGCTTGCACCGTTTTGGTATAATACTGCAACTGCAGTGTGACAGACAGACGGACAGACGCCCAGGCTATGGCTAAGACGCGCGAAACATTCTGCTATCGCGTGCAAAAATGCACGCTAGCTATAAAACGTGCTAGATGTTTTTGCTAGCGCATCTGATTCACTTGCAATTTATAACACTTTTTGTCTCTTTGATTTTATGTTTGATTTCGTGGCTACAGCATAACAGAATAAGCAGTAGGTTTTAAACAATTTGCACAAAAAAATTACATCATGTATTACAATGGCACAGTTGTCAAATGAACAAAATATAGGACAGTTTATTTAAATAGAGTAATATGTTCACTGAGGCGCCTCAAAAACAAAATATAAAGTCTTGGTTTTAGACGTGACAAAAAAGTGTAGAGAATTCGACGACATTATGCTACCGATTATTATTAAATATTTTGACAGCAATTATCTAGTTGTCACGTCAAATGATGATTATCTTGGTATATAAGGTTACTATTGAGAAGCACCGAGTAGCATACTTTACATACTTTGTCGCATAATCGTACATTCTTTCACAAAATTCTTAATCATTGAGTGACACGTTTGTACATTTGACGCGCCATAGAAGTCCTGGTTTTTGTTTACAGCAGAGCGAAAACATAATACTAGGATGTGTGTCGGTGTTGTGCAGCATGTGGTGGCGGCTATTTCCGCTGTGTTGCTGGAGGAAGTTGCATATATTCTTACCGGCGCTGCAATGGACACTGCGACTGTCCGTATTGCACGGATGAGTTGAATTGTTATACACCATATATCACGACCACAATTCGTCAACGGTCAACTACCACAATCACTAGGTCTACAACAACTCCTACGACAACTACGATATTCTCACCGCTCAACGGCAGTAAGTGTTAGAGCTGTTGACTTTCTTTTACGTGCAGTTGACTTTCGGCTTCATCTGATTATTTTGTCGCTATAGGTGTGAGATATGGAGCTTGCTCTGCACTACAGGGTGCGGCAGAAAAAAGTAGCCCCCTAAAGTTTCTTGCTGTTTTCTCAGCAACCGTTTAGCATTTTAATCTGAAATTTTACAGATTTATTTACTAAATTGTTCTACGGCTAAATACCAAACAAAACTTGATTCCATTGAAAAATGACGAAGTTATAGATTTTTTAACATGACCGCTTACCGATTTTTCAGCGTGAAAAAATGTTCAAGCTACAACACCAGTTCAATAACATCGTTGAAACAAGTCAAACAACACAGTTAACTAATGATCAGATGCCAAAATTCCATTGTCACTGTGAATGTTCGAAGTGTCCACCGACAGC
>Ga0209367_1000341_pt1 | contig 43085 bp, 24 predicted proteins | sample WorMetLIZISLAND2_FD_187412 | JGI IMG/M metagenome (GOLD analysis project Ga0209367, IMG submission 187412) | Marine gutless worms symbiont microbial communities from Max Planck institute for Marine Microbiology, Germany - Olavius geniculatus... ... | reverse complement strand
CGATTTACCTACCCAGAAGGGATGGAAGGCTGAGTTGACCTAGGCGGTTGGTTACATCCCGAGATGATTTACCTGCCCACAGGCAGTCACCCATCGCAGTATTATCCGGGCCCGGCGTATAGTAACTTCGCCGATCGGATCAGACGAGTTTTCACTGCACCACACCTACCGACCATTTGTTTAAGTTACAATCAAAAATATTTGGGATGTTTTTGTGGACACATTGTGTATTGATTTAAGGTATTTATGCATTTTGCACAATGGGTGGTCTGTTTCCGCAAGGAACAGTCTGTTAAATTTTCCTGAAATTCCAAATATTGGCCTTAGTTCTGATCATGGTCTCAACTCTCAAGTATTGGTTTCGAGTGGATCTGGCACTGGTTATAAGAGTTGGTTTTGTTGACGTCGGGTGCGGATTATTATTACAGTTGTGCAGCTTGGAAGTTGTTGACGACGTGTATGAACTGAGTGAAAGCATATTGTCCGAAGTTTTATTAGCAGATAGCTAGGAGCATAGGGGACACTTTGTGTGATGATTTTGGAGGAATAAATGTTTAATAGAATTAATGAGTGATTGAGCTAATGGATTTATGAGTGTTTGAGTGAATGATCTGGGTTTATTGTCGTCTGTTTTTACGTTAGGATACTTCACAGGGTTCCCACTGGTCCTGAAAAGACCTGAAATTGGACATGGGTACTGAAAAAGTTGTGAAAAAGTCCTGACTTTTGCTAGTGTTATCCTGAAAAACCAAGATAGTGAATCCGTAATTTTTCCCAGTAACATTTGTGCTTAGTTACTAGAATTGTTTTTATATAAATATTATGTGCTTGATTGGCATACATCATTAATCTGTCATGTAATACTTCATGTATCGTGTTTTCTCACTAAAATATCTCAGGTCCTTGTAGTTTAGCTAAGTGTGTCGATGGGTTTTTCTTGTTTTTATGGTGCTAAAAGACCTGAATTTCGATTCTGTCATTTGAGTGGGAAGCCTGACTTTGTGAGAAAATATTCATTGGGGAAAACTGAAAAATAAACATTTCAGGGAAATGATAAATGAGTAAGTGGATGATTTTTACCGATTATCAGGAAAGAGCTCGGAAACTTCGTGAGAGGATGTTGGAAGAAGAGCGTCTGAGAGAATGGAGTCGACCTCGTGAAGACCTCGAACTGGATGACCTCCTGGTTTGCACACCACATTTTGCTGTTACAATACTAAACTCTTCCAATTAATATAAATTATTATTTATTAGCTTACCGGGCATGTTCTTGAAGATGAACATGTATAATGGTGCCTATGAACAGCATGCTAGTGTAGGAGAGAGCACGGATTCATCATAAAGTGATCCATTGTCTTATACGGGGTGGGCCAAAAAAATGTGCCACTTTACTTTTGTCCACATCTTCACCAGTTGTTGATCGATTTTCAGAATTCTTTCACTGGTGCATTCTGCGGACAGTTTGCAATAACAAGCTCATTACATGTCCCACCACACCACACCACGAATGCGTCGCTGCACTACCTTGTGAAATGTTAATGAAATATGCATACATAACAATAATAACAAACATTTTGGTAAAATTGAAAAAAAAACACTTCAGAAAAACATTGTTTTATGACTGCATTTTTGTACTGGAGTTCTATCTCACATACTGTGTTGTTTATGTGACCTCCCTGTACTGTTTAACAGCTCAGTGTTAATGTTTCACCTTGCATGTAACAGTGAAGTGTTGTTTGTGTGCACCCTGTGTATATAGGATCTACCAGCTGCAGTGCCAGTAAAGTGTATCAGTTCAGCTGAAGAGTTCGCCGACTGTCTCTTCATACTGGAATATCTGACATGTTTCAAGCCACTTTTCAACTTTGAGTTCCCATCAGATCTCACCATTGGTATGTTCCATTGAGCCTTCCTGAAGTTGACGACACATTGACCATCTTCTGGCACCTGTTTCTGGCGCCGGAAACAGGCGCCAGTCGTCTGGTGCCAGAAACTGCGACACACTTAGCCGGCAAATAATACCAGCAGAAAAAAACAAACATAAATTCTAACTTTAAGAATTTTGAAAATGATGATGTTATAGCTGCTGTTTTAGCATTCAGGTTGTTGAAAAAATTCAAAAGAAAAAACAACGTAAACTAAATGCCGCTCTATTTTTGTTTACAAACAAACAATGTTGACGTCTGCTCAGACTGACCAATCACAGTTCAGCTTTCCGGCTGGTTTTTGGCCCGAAACTGAACATGTTCTATCCAGCGCTGGTTTCTGGCACCAGAAAAGTATGACAGACTGACCAGTTTCTGGTAGCAGTTGACTGTCAGGGAATTTTAAGAAATCAGGGAAAGTTAGGGAAAGTCAGTGGAAAATTAGAGAATCTCGGAAAGCCAGGAAAAATCAAAGTGCATGGTGGAAAAGTTGACAAAGATTCAGTAAAAATTGTGAACTGTTCAACGCAGATTATTTTTATCTCTACTTTTGAATATGTTTTACCTCTCTTGTTTCTAGTGTGATTGCAAGCGATTTAAAGCCGACATTGGTATTTTGTGTGAACAAATTAGTCATGGAAAGCAATTTATTTTGTCTTGGAAAGTCAGGGAAAAGTCGGGGAAAATGAATTCTGTAAAGTAGTAGGAACTATGCCCACCTTGCCTTCTGCCCCCTCCCTCTCCCCGACGGCAGCTTGAGGTTGATTGCCTGCCAGCCATCAGTGTAGTGCTTAGGGCAGCGCGTAGTGCTTCGTGGTACCATCTGGCGAGTGACAGTCACTTAAAGGTCCTACCGCCCATAGGGTGACTACTTTGCTAGCGGTCGTAATAAATTCAGTAGTTGAGTATGATTGCTGTGTCCAGGTGTTCTATACAAGTCTCTTCTGGAGTCGGGTGTTGACGGTCTGTTCAGTGATATTGTCCGTCAGCTGCTATCAACTGTCCTCAGGCTTGAGGATGAGGAAACGTCTTCTGACATTGGACTCAAAGAACTTAAAGGTATGTAACAGTAGTAGTAATAGTAGTTGTTGTTGTTGTTACTGTTGTTGTAGTAGACATTAGTTGTAGCAGCAGTAGGAGCAGGAATTGTAATATTTATTGTATTATTGGAAGATGCCATATAATGTTTCACTGATGAAGATAAAGTCATAGTGAGGCTGCGTTCGCACAGACATGAGTACGAGTTCGGGTTTTGGTTTACAGCTCGTAGAAGCTTCACTCGTACGAGTAGAGCATTCACGGTCACTTGTACAAGCACATAACTAAACGCATGTCGGCCATATTGAATGAAATCAAATCGAAGGAATGCTTCGCCATTAAAACAACAATATTTCACTATAAAGTTACTATTTTTACAAACCGCACATCTCTAACGATGCAAAATTTTACGATGACGTCAGTTCTGTTTTTATAAATTATATTAATGCTATTTACGAGTAGTTTACTTTCTAAGCGTTGGATAAAAACACGACCTGCACAGAAACAACTCATACGAGTGAAATTTACAAGTAACCCGTACTCGTATGTATGTGAACGGCCGCCATTGAAATACACACAAACTCGTGTTTGCCGGAACTCTTATACGGGAACCTGTACAGTGCCGGACTCGTACTCATGTTTATGTGATCGCAGCCTGAATTCAGTAATTTGATGTAATCACAGACTGAACACAGTGAGCACTAAATCAAGCTTTTTGTTAATGGCGACTTGTTTTTCCTATGTGAAAGCCATACATTTGACCCTCAAAGAATTTAAACCCCTGATCCAATTGGGACAAAATTTTGACGCTGTCGATTGCATCTGCAAGATGACCCGTTTTACAGAGTTCCATGTAAATCGACCCAGGAGGCTTCTTGGCAAGTTGGTGAAATATATGCCTAAATTTTTATTTGTAGCAGCACTGGGCGATACAGGAAGAGTTTATTCTTTTTATGCTGTTTTCGTGTCCGTTTGAGACGGGGCTTTTGCTATATCTTTGGTATTCGTTGGTCGATTTTCTCGAATCTTTTATCACTGATCGCTCTTTTTTGAGGCGAAGGTTAGGTTTTGGGGTCAGAGGATTAAATGTCAATGTTCCACTGAATGGTGGCATATTTATCTTGATCAAGTTCAGACTTTCCATTCTTGGGTCGCTTATACATAGTAATGGGAGGCCTTATGTTTTCCCCTCGTCACTTTTTTCTACGTTTTCTCCGAAACCAGACAGTGGACCAGGACCAAGATCGAGGGAAGAACTGCCTTTACCTAGAAGGAATTGGGGCCAAATTTCAGTGAGATTTGTGGATTGGTTTTAGATGGAGTGGCATTTTACCACATTTGTAATCAACGACTTGGGAAATCAGTAGTAGTGTACCAGTACAGTCAGACTTACGATGCCATGTTGGGCCCTGCCTCAAATTTCTAGTTCACAGTTCATTTCAGTGTTATCTGATAGCGTTGGCTGTTGACCATAATTTTACAGTAAGTAAGTTTACAGTAAGTTTCTCTGAATCGGTGACATTCTAACATATATATTATTATCGCTAACGTAGAATGTTTCTTTACTATTCTTTGCTGTGCAATAGACTCGTTGGAGGGCTGTGATGAGGATGACCAACCGGTGAAAGCTGCAACAATCGCTGCTCAATATTCTTTGCTCAACTATGGTCAGTTGCTCACTTACTACACGGCCGTCCTCTAGGCTGCATTGCTGGGGTACTCTAAAGCAAAAAGGTATAGAAAGACTAGTATTAATTTAAACATTTTTTACAGTCCTGAGAACTTTACTACGTTGACAATTTTTGATTTATAGGTTAGAGATCAAGGTCAGAAGTCAGTTATCAAACTTCTCAAAATCGGAATACATTTCTGTTTCTTTTTCTGCCGGTATCATTTGCCGGCTAACTGTGTCATGGTTTCTGGCACCCGGCGACCGTCGCTTGTATCTGCCGCCAGAAACAAGTGCCGGAAACAGGCGACAGAAACTGGTCAGTGTGTCATCAACTTTAATCATTGCGACTTGGTAGTCTGTCCATGTGTGTGATCATGTCCCAAACAGGAACCACGACCAGAAACTTTATACCTGGTGTTTTCTAGGTGTGGCTCTACACAATCTGGATCTAGACAGCGGAGCTCCATTGTCCGAAGTTCTACGCCTACATCTGCTCTCATCCGGTGCCAGACGTCTGTCATGTCAAGTGAAGTCGGACCTACAGCAGCGTGGTGGTTATACTTCACATGATAACCCAGCACTGGACTTCTGTCAGCGAGAGTCGGCCATCGTCAATAGACTCACGGTCAACAGCATCTTCCAGCTTTCTCCTGGTACGACACGGCCATTACAGTTATTTTTACAGCTGTCAGAGTGTTAATTTTTTAAATGCATTGACGCACTGCATTGATTTTTAAAATGCATTAATTAACACACCCAGGCCCGTTGAGAGTAATAACACACAGTAATAAAAATGATGGATGTGATGTAACACATAGGACTTTCTGACAGATAATAACTGTTACTTGTGTTTGTCGCTATTCAGTTAATCATTTCTGAGTTGACACATGCGATACCCAGTATGAATTAATTGTGTAAATGGCCAAACCATGACTTTTGAATTTAACAAGTTAGTGTAACAACAGTATTAAGGTGATGTGGACTGAACTACAGTCATTTACATCAAGTTTTATCGTGATGTTGCTTGCCAGAAATTATCAAAATCGATTAATGTTTTACAGAGTTATTTAAGAAATAAAAGTGGCACATTTTTTATTGAGACACGGTGTATTTCACAGACGTAACTTGACTTGCGAGATACCTTACTCACTGCCGTTAGAACATAACATAAGCCAGAGACCGCTTGTCTCTATTCTCCAGCTGTTTTTCATGCTGCCAGTTTCATCTTAATTCTTTAATATATTTCTTTCTCAGGATTTTTTGCAGATTTTTTAGCCGACCATACTTAAGTAGCAGTCGAGCTGTTGTCATGGTTGTCATCCATCCGTCCATCTGTCTGTAATGGATGTGTTGTGGCTAAATGGTGCGAGATAGGGCCTAGGTTGCTATTGATCATATACAGTCAAACCAGTTTAATATCACATCTGTGGGACTGCCAAAACTGTGTGATATTAACCGAAGTTGACATTAACAGGAGTTACCATAGTAGTCCAACTAGAAGTAATATTAAGACAACAGCTAAGGTCACTCCTATGAATGAACATATATTGACTCAGTAATTCCAAATTTTGATGCAACATCTTTTTGCCTAGTGACGGCGTCAACTTCCATGGTGTAAAGCTGTTCGTTAGTAATGTTAATGTTAGTTAATTCATCAATTCGACTGCTGTGTCTCGTAACTGGATCGATGAATGTGCCAAGACGCTCGTCTCTATTTTGCCATATTGATCCTAATTCTCATTGAATCTACTATGTACAGTATGTGATTGTATTAGGTGAGAAGTTGAAATTAGTGACGGTGCTAGTTCATCAGTTGCTGTCGACCAGTGTGGCTCGTAACTGGATCGACGATTCCGCCAAGAAGTTCATCACTGCTCAACGCAATCTCAAATGTCACCAGTATGCGGAGCAGCGTCGCAGCCGGGATGAAACGCTGTTCTGGTTGGTCAACAAACTACCTGCTTACTTCACAATTCAGTATGGGTTTCATCACGATCTTCAGTGTTTTATCCGAGTGTATTGAGGCATAATACTCTACAGACCGTGTTGAAACTTTCTTATTTCATGGCCATGATCGACAGTGAGTTCCGCCTGAGAATGGATGCTGCACAAAGACCCATGCTGTGTTTCGGTCGTCACGCTTGAGTGGAGTGAGATTATAAGTAAGTAACTAAGTAAATGATTTATAAAGCGCCAAAGTCTCAGAAAGAATCAGGGCGCAAGTTGCTAACCTACTAATTATGAGCAATTATAACACCCCAGTCACTGCAGCGAGAGATAGGTGACAAAAGTAGGCCATGAAAACTGGCTCTGTTGATAAAATAGCGGTTTTGATTTGTAATTAGTAGCTGATGACGATTGCCTATGCCCTCCGCCACGTGTTGTCATGCTTTTTATTCAACTCACTGCCGTCATTTGCAAACAGCGTTGAGCAAGTTGCTAACCTACGCGTGCTCAGGCCAACTCAGCCTCCTACCCTTCGTGGGACGGGAAATGAATAGTAGCTTACGGGCTACGGGTTGAAGGCCTAGTGTGACTGATTGGGGCGGTGGTATGTCTGCTGGCTGCAAACCGCGGGTGCAATTGTTTGTTCACGAGGGCAATGGATGGCCGCATAATGCGCTGCGGTATCATTAGCTCATGCCTATCAGCTGCCACTTCCAAGATTGTAAAGCACTTCTGGTCTTGAGTCTGTCTCATGTAAGAAGCGCTATAGCAAGTGCTGGACTGTACTGTACTGTCGTTCTGTTGAAAAATTATACGTATTTTTATACATGTATCTCTGTGCATTTGCCTGTGTTGTTATTAGCTTCTGTTATATTCTTTCAATGCTCTGATGGATTTTGCCATACCTTAGTGACTAGTGACTTGGCAGTATCATGTTCTGTTCTGTATGCTGTATATATTGTATGGTTTTCTGTCGGTTTTAATTTAATGTTCATTTGCAGGAATCGTAAGAAGTTGGAAGAGAAGTACAAGCTTTCCCAGCAACAGAATGGCAGGTCAGAAGTGCTTCCTGCTTTAGGCTGCGTTCACATAAACACGAGTACGTGTCCGGCACTGTACGGGTTCCCGTATACGAGTTCCTGCAAACACGAGTTTGCGTGTATTTCAGTGGCGGCCATTCACATTCATGCAAGTATGGGTTACCTGTAAATTTCACTCACGAGTATGAGTAGTTTCTGTGCAGGTCGTGTTTTTATCGAACTCGTAGAAGGTAAACTACTTATTATAAAAACCGTGGCACATATTTGACGTCACAACTGACGTCATCATAAAATTGTTCATCGCTAGAGGTATGCATTTCGTAAAAAATAGTAACTTTGTAATCGAATATTGTTGTTTTAATGGCGAAGCATTTCCTCGATTCGATTTCACTGCGAATTTTCAATATGGCCGTCGCGCGTTGAGTTATGTGCTTGTACAAGTGACTCTGAACGTTCCACTCGTACGAGTGAAGCCTCTATGGGCCATAAACGGAAACCTGGACCTGTACTCTTACTCTTACTCATGTCTGTGTGAACGCAGCCTTTGCTGTTGCTGCACTGTATTTAGAATTCAGAGCTGGGCAAGTTTAAGACTGGGGTAAAGTGCGGCCAAGTTTTTATTAAAGACAACTTATAGGAACTCAGCGACTCTATATTTATCTCCACCAAGGTGAATGAAGTGAACATTGGAGGAGATTAAGAGATTGGTCGTTCTGTTTATCTGTGTGTCTGTGTGTGTACATGATGACTAATAATAGCAATAACGTCATTGTGCCAAGCAGCAACGCCGGCTGTTACTTTTCTCTCCCTCCCCTGCAGCGAAGTGGCTCTTCCTTCTGCCTCCCCTTTCCTTGTGTTTTCATCACTTCACTTAATATGCACTCTCACGAGCGCCTTCTAGTTAGTTCTGCCATCGCCAACCCCATGCATTTTGGCTTTAGCCCAAAATAATGTTTACAGCGATACCATCTAGAGTTGAATGATTTATGACCACATCAGTTTAGTCAGCCTAACTTTTTTCTGAAGTTACTTTCCATTGTAATGAATCAGACTTTTGTCATTGTTTATATGACGTTATTTTTTTATTAGCTTATTAGCCTTGATGGTACCAAGTTTTTTTTCTTTTTTCAACACATGAGTTAAATGCTTTTAACCATTTGTGCTGCTGTGCCATTACGAGTCTTCAGCTTGTTTAGTTTGACAATTTTCTGATGATGAAACTACTCACTCACTTCCTCTAGTTAGGCTTTATTTTCCTAAAACCTAACTGTTGAGAATAATTGCTTTTGCAGGCATTTTTTGATGACACGAAATAATAAAATTCTGTTGACAAACTCTTTTGCAGCATAGAGGCCGTTGAACCAGCTGATGTCGAGGCCTCTGAACCACCAAAGACTCGCAGTCACAAGAAGATGAAGGACAAAGACTTTGAAGAACTTACGACAGAGAACATAGACTGGGAGGAGATGGGGGCGGAGAACCGTGAGCTGCTGCGTGATTGGTCGCAGCGTAAGGAACAGGAACTGATCGACGTAGCCACGCAGTGCCAGCACGCCAGCTCTGTCTGTCCCGTCGGACGAGACCGCTTCCACCGCCGGTACTGGGTTTTTCGCAGTGTTCCCGGGCTTTTTGTAGAGGAAGATAGAGACACCGACACCATTTCCACTGCATCCCGGAATTCAGCTGTTCCACCGAGTACTGAATTGCAGACAGATAATTTATTGGAATCGTTGCCGAATTCACGAATAGCTGTCGACACCATTGCCGCCATGTCAGACTCGTGTCAGAATTCGGACATTCTGTCGAGTAACGAATTGCCAACAGATAGTTCCCCGGAATCGTCATCGACACGGTGGTCAGTCTATGGATCGGTGGATGCTGTGGAAGGATTACTGGTGAGTCTGAACACCCGGGGAATCCGCGAGGGCCCGCTGAAGGCAGTGCTGGTGGACCAGCGTGATAGGTTGAAGGATTTGGTCAGCCAGTGTGATCTGGATGGGCTATCGGTTCCTATCAGTGTTGGAGAGAATAGGAATGATTCCTCCGCTGCGGAGACTGAAAACACGTCTTCTGATCAGACTGTTGCAGATGAGAATGAGAGTCTGGTTCTTGCTGTGTGTGGGATGGTCCTAGATCTGGAGGAAAGAGTCTACTCCGGCAGCCTGGGCTGTCTCAGGGTGCGACTCTTTACGTTGTTTCATTAGTAGTAGTAGAAGCAATAGTAACAGCTGCAGAAGTAGTATTGTTAGTCATTTTGTTGTTGTTTACTGTTCCGGTTGCTGTCTTTTCTGTCGTCTTTTGGGGTCTTACTCTAACTGGCTTTTTGTAGTTCTAATGTTAGTAGTAGTAGTCGTAGTCGTAGTGTGTCTGTAGCAGTTGTATCTAATAATGCTGCTTGTGGTTGTAATAAGTAGTAATTATTGTTAATATCATCACTTAAGTGGTAATAGTAGTAGTATGTAGTAGTAGTAGTTGTTGTTATTGTTTTGGTCATGTTCACCATTACCATCGATAATTCTTCCAGTGATGCTGTGTCTGTTTAAAAAGGTTCTAGTCTAATAGTGTCTTCATAATATTTTATCAGTCACAAAACAGGACACGTAAGATTTCGCCAAATATTGACTAGTTTTCGAAACTTTCCACCAATGCATTCACACAAAGCTAACTAGAAAGCAGTCATAGCCTGCAAGTATCTCCGCCAGGCAATGTTATTCGCCAGGTGGCGTCACCATATTCACTTTGCCAGCGGTTCCTTTATGCCCCTTTTAATGCAATGGTAACGAAAATTTCAAGGTGATCCAGGATTCCTGTCGGATCACCCCCAAAATTGAATCACTGGTGGTTTGTGCCATTCCCGACTTACCCTCAAAATTTCAGCAAGATCCATCCATAACTTTCTGAGTTATCTTGCTGACACACAGACAGACAAAAACCAGCAAAAACATAACCTTTTTGGCGGAGGTAAAAATCAGTCTAACGAAGATATTGACATGTTTTTGGCTGCCTTGTCTTCTGAATGATGATGATTGCATGTTGATGCGTAGGTTGACAGTCGGGATGAGTGGAGATCGGCGTTGGAGAATGGCAGATATGAGACGCACTGCGAGTCTCTGTTCTATTGCAGCAAAACGTCGGAGAAGATCAAAGTGCCTTCCGAATGTCCGTCATCAACTTGGCGGTCTGTCAATTAAAACTTTCTTGCTAGATTTCCACATACAGCTGAGTTTTTCAGAGTGTGGTAATTGGATGGCTGTATGGCCAATTGTCTGTGGCTGCTTGGGTGATTTTGAGTAATAAATCTTTTTCACCGAGCAATATCTCAAAAACTACAATAAGTCCAAAGTTGAAAGCTGAAATATATAGATGGAGTGTAGCTGAGGGTTAAAGCTGGTGCCTGAGGCCAAGTATTTGATGAGGACCTGATGACAAAGGAACTATCATTGTAGAATTAGATGCACTTGTTGGTACTGGCTAATAAGAAAGTATGAGAGTTAGTGTGTAACTAGCAGTCAGGTAGCTAATTAAGTAAGTAACTGAGTGCACTGATTTATAGATTAATTATTTATCATAAATGACAAAGTTTGTAAAGTTTGTGTTTCCTTTCTTTCAGAGCAGGAAAAATGTTGAGTATGCTATTTACTCGTTGTATTATACAGTTAAATGTTTTTTTCTTTAGTAAATAAATGGGATTTGAAGTATGATATTTTCAGATAAGTGGAAGAGGTGGTTGGGGCTTGTGTTGCGTCATGATTCTCTAGTTAGAACAGCATTAGAAGGTCGACTTCCAGGGAAAAAGGGAAGAGGGAGACCAAAAGAAATGCTACTGAGCTGGCTACTAGAGACAAGTGACAAGGACATGGATTATTCACAACTGAAGGTACTGGCACAGGAGAGGACAAGATAGAGTCGATGAAAACGAAAACCTGCCTGGAAGGGTAGAACACAACAGAATTGTTAAAGGTAAAAGATAAAGTCCAGTACTTGCTATAGCGATACTTACCCGAGACAGGCTCGTGGCCAGAAGCGCTTTGACAATCTCGCAAGTGGCAGCTGATTTGCATGAGCTAATGATACCACAGCGCACTATGCAGCCATCCATTTTTCGCATTAACGAACAATTGGACCCGCGGTTTGCGTCAAGCAGACATACCGCTGCTCCAATCAGCCACACTAGGCCTTCACCCCGTAGCCGGTAAGCTACTACTCATTTCCCATCTCACGAAGGGTAGGAGGCTGAGTTGGTCTGAGCGTACAGTAAGGTAGCAACTTGCTCAAGATTGTTTGCAAATAACCGGCAGTGAGAATCGAATCGCAGCCTGAAAGTTACGCAGTCGACACTAACCACTAGACACTTGCACCTACGCAGTCACAGGCAGGTAGGTGTGAACAACTTGCCCAGAGTTGTTACCCGGTAGTGTGCCGGCTGGGAATTGAACCATAGACCTTTCAGTCTTGTATCCAATGCCCCAACTGCTGAGCCATAAAACATCCGAATGTTTCTGTGTGTTCATGTGTATAGAGTGATTGATATTGACTCGGCTGACAGTGATAATGACGATGGTGATGCTGATGAAGCCGTAATGAATCATCATCCTACTTTCACTCTGTCGTTGTCTTGTCCTCCCGTAGCATGGGACTTGTCACGGGCAGCGCTGCAAGTTGAACAAATGATTGAACCCCGTTATCGTACATCACCGCTCGGTAACTCGGCTTTACTGATTTCGTGGATATCTGGACAGCTAACAGTTTTCCTTGCTTTCGGTTTCATTTGTTTCGGTAGTTTCCAAGTTTAAGTTTTTGTTGTGTTCTTGTTTTTCAGATTTCCGATCTCTTGTTTTTATCTTTTCGATAAGAGTCTGTTTCTGGACTTTTTATGTTCTTTATGCTTAGCAGTACTTGTTGCAGTTTGTTTAATTATCTCTGCCAATGGAAGGAAGTGAACATTGGAGGAGATGATGAGATTGGTCTTTCTGTCCGTGTGTCCATTGGTGTATCTGTCTGTGTACACGATGACTGGGCAGGAAATGTGGCGCCCTCCTGTGAAAACTTCTACATTGGCAGAGATATGCAATCTCACGAGTGCCTTCTAGTTTCTGTTCAGTTTAAAACAGTTGTATTTTTTTTCAATTTATGTCCTGTTTCAGACTGAGAGTTTACCAGGCAGTTTTCTAGTCCAGGTCGTTCATATCATCATTTACTCTTACTCAACTCAGGTCAACTTAGCCTTCCATCCCTCTGGAGTAGGTAAATCGAGTACCAGCTTATCTGGCTGGGGTTAAGGCGGGGCATGTTCACCTGTGTCGGGTGGCAGGCAACATTGTGTGATCCCATATGGCAGGTGATGCTCCGTAGCTCTGAGATGGGTTTCTCGTAAAGAACTATACACATTTTTAATCTTTTACCTTTTATGTATGTTCGACACAGAGGCAGGTAGTGCAACACGTCGTCACTGGGAGTGTTCGCTAATGTCCAGACCATCAAGTGTATCTCGCGTGGCGGTCCATCTGTCGGTATTGGAGTCGTCCATCGCGTGGTCTTGCTCCGCTCTACACGCTCGCTGCCGCATCTGTCGTCGCCGTGGCGACGCTGAGTTGATGTTGCTATGTGACGGATGCGACCGAGGATATCACACCTACTGCCTCAAACCACCGATCAAGGTTTGACTCGCTTTTGTCAGACTATTTTCTAACTGTCGTGAAAAATATTGCTGCAGCATTTTCTGAGAGGTAGGCTCCAGCATTTTTTCATGCTGCTTAGGTGTGAACTACATTACGTTGGATTGAAACTGTGGTTAGTAAAGCATATGAGAAACATCAGATCTTTGTTTGTCTTTTTTTTCTTTTTCACACATCATCAAATCAAGCTGGGTTTATTTGGAAACTGAGCACCACCTGAACGAATACTGAGCATGCAGTTAAACCAGTGTTAGATAAAAACACAGTTGAAATCATAACTACACTGTGTCTCAAAAAAAACATCTCCGACATTTTTGAGACACGGCGTAGAATGTGCTCGTGAGAGTGCATATCTCTGCCATCTGAAGTAACTTAAACATTACAACAACAACAACAACAACTACTACTACATTGTGACAATGCATCTATCTCGCACCGATATGGAGATATGGCACGGCAAAGAAAGACATGTACACAGACAAACATGGAATGATGGACAGAACGACCAATCTCGTAATCTCCTCCAATGTTCACTTTGTTCACACTTGGCGGAGATACTGTAATTATAGTGCTGTGTAGGTGATAATAATCAAGTTAGTATACGATGAATGATGAGTTGTAAATCTAATGATGGATTACTGATTATAAAGACCAAGTCTTTGATACCGTACTGTTGAATTTGAATGGAAGGTATAGGCAGCTAAGACTATACGTATGTGCATGCAGAACATCCCGGAGGGCGACTGGTACTGTCCATCGTGTCGACCAAAGCAGACGTCAGTGACGCACTTCAAACAGTGTTCAGTTAACTTGAGTGACGTCTACTCCAAATCTGCTGACAGCAGCATCGTCTCAGACACCGACAGGTTACTTACTGATTATGATGAGCAGTGTGCTACTGATTGTCATGACAAACTGTCACGACCAAATCTTTACCGTACAGTTATTAGACGACATAAACCTGTTGAAACTTGATTGGTTCTGTTTTGTGTTAGAATTATTTGTACGCGGCTTAGCCATCGCAATTCTGTCGGTCTGTCCGTCACGCGGGTGGATCAGTCAAAAACGGTGCAAACTAGGATTACCAAGTCTTTACCATCGGCTGCCTAGAAGACTCTAGTTTCAGGATCCGCAAAGCTTTTTCACAAATTCGGAAGGGGTCACCCCCAGCAATTGTGCTAAATGAGAGTGGGTGGGAAAAATGCGATTTTAAGCAAATACGGCCCGTCGTGCCATCTGGCGCCCTCTGGCGAGTGTAAAAGAAACATCGTGGCTAGGATGGGTGAGCATAGACTTTGTTCGCACCAGGCTTTCAAACGTGCACCACTGTTGCGCGTTTCCCTTTGTGTTAGCCGGACTTTCTTGTATTGAGTTATAACTTGTTGAAACTAAATGTAAGTTGATACATAAACCTCACGATGCTGTATAGCCTTACCTTACTTATCGGGCAGGCAGACAGGCTGTTAGACTTGCCCAGCACTAAGTCCGTATCAGTTCGGCCCGGTGTGCATCCGCTGAAAGTTGAAGTAACTGAAGGTAATGTAAACGGCTGTCAAGCCGAAAATGGCATTAAAGCCTAAGATTATCTAGTACATCATCACTGGTTAAGTGTACAATAACTGTCCATGTCAAGCTAGTTTGCTCTTAGGGTTGGTCCTTGCTTACGGATTTTAGAAATCTTTCGGGTCATCGGAGCCATTGCGATGAGGTGGCGGACTATGGTGGGGAAACTGTATGACCAGATTATTTTGTGCTTGGATTGTACGGCTGGGTTAGCAGGAGTGGAAAATTGTCTTAGCAAAATATAGCTTGGGGGCCGAACTCGGCTGAGTCAGTGTTATAGATTCACCTATGGTTGCAATTTGAGAATGCTCAAGTTCATCAAACGTGGGCATTTTATCTTCGAGTTGTTTGATGACCCTTTGGCTTTTGTCTTGTGGTACCTCTGATGTTATGTTTTTACATGTGGCCACATTTAAAACAATCACAGATCCGTTTACGAAATCTTTTTCTTTTGACTATTTTCTGGACTGGAGTTTTTCTAGTTTGTCTCTAGTGGCACTGGCAGTAGTTTGCATCACTTAGGCCATTTTGAAAATCCCCGACTGACTGAAAATGTAATGCTTTATCGAATGATGCTTGACGATTGAAATATTCTGTGTTCGGAGTGTAAGTACAGCCTTAGAGTGAGTGTGTTTGTCTGTGGTGTGGAACAGCTCTGAGGAGGCTGATACGATGGACTCCACGGCTGAAGAAAATCAGCATTCGATGCTTAAGATCTCGCTAACACGATGTAACTGTCTAATGTTGATCATTCTGTTATTAACAACTTCTTAATGTCTGAGCCCTTGAAGCTGTAGGCATTAGATTTGCATGTCACATAACTCTTTGTTTTTTTTTAATTTTTTTATTCACTGGCGCATCTCCGATGTTGTTTCTTTGATATTATCTATGGCATGATTTGCTGGATTTGTTCGAAACTTTTGCCAGTGGTTTACTATCGAAAGGTCGAAGCTAATGTCATATCATTGCCAAATGTGCTATAAGTACAATTTTTCGCATTTGTTTTAGCAATATCTGTAGTACACGTTGATGGATTTGCTTTGTTAGTTTGCTGCTCATAATGCGTGAAAATGACCCAAGTGAACGTTAAGCGGTGATCTTGAAGTTACGAGTTTGATACTCCACCACTAGATCTCTTGCAGCTAAAGAATTGAGGGTATTTAACCCGCTTTGGATAGGAAGCTGAGTTGACCTAAACATGCAGTAGGTTAGCGCCTTTATCAAGCCTGCTTCCATATGACCGGATGAGATTTGAACTGTAGCGATAACAGTATCCTTACAGTACTTGATTCCAGGTACTGTAAGGATTAGTGATGGTTCGATATCAGGATTTTAATTTTGATATGATATTTTGAAAACAGCACGATATCGATATTTTAAAAATGATAAATATGCGAACGTTCAGCAAGGCAGTTTGCTTCACGTAGATACTAAAATGTGTCAGTGAACCTAACAATTAACTAGGCCTATATAGACTGTCATAAATATCGTTAAATTACGACACTGTAGTTAGTTTGCTTCGGTTAGTTTGTCGTTTTCTCCATTTATTCTCGTCATTTTGGTAATGCAGTAATAAAAATATAAACCTGTGGCGTAAAATATCGCGATATACCGAAAATGTCGTGATATATAAAGGATATCGCGATATATAGAAAAATTTGATACTTTTCTCGACGATACGATACGATACGATATACTGATATCGAAAACGATATATTGATAATTTTGATATACCGAGTCATCATTAGTAAGGATGCTGTAATCGCTGGACCAACTGCAGCTGATTTTTATACCCATCCTTTGATTCTGTTTACATTTCTGTCACTTTTTCCATACGACAGTTCATTTCATTGTCCATTTTCAAGTGTCTGTGGTAAAAATGTACTCTCACCCCTTGAGCCTGAGGGAAGATTATTAGAATTACCATTATTTTTAATTACATATTCATGCGTATAATGGAATTCTTACAATTTTAGGTTTAGCCTTTTTGTGTTTTGTGTTTCTGTAAAGGTTAAACTTTCTGTTTTGTAATTGTAAAGGTTAAACTTACTGTTGTGTTATTATGTGTTTGTGTGCATTTTGTCTGGAAAGGCCGTCCCTGAAATGACCTATACTGTGTCGGGCGGGACGTTAAACCCTACTCACTCACTCACTCACTTGAGCCTGAGGTATTTTTGACGCTCTGGCTGCTTTAGTCGAAAAGTTGAACCCTCCCCCAACTTGTTTTCGCAATTCAAACACTGCATTGCCTGGAAAGGCCATTCCCGAAATAACCACCAACACAACACAGTTAAACCCTACTCACTCACTGCTTTATAAATTTACTTACTTTTCCACTTAAAGTAACAGTTTGTCTGCTATGATGCTCCAGGTTCAGTTAACTCAAAGCCAGCAAAGTCTTCGAGTGCAAAAATTTCGGCGTCATCATCGTTGGTAAACCTGTACGGGCGCGGACGAGCACTCCGATCTCGAGTGATTGATACTCCAGCTGAAGACAACAGCACCAGCAGTGACGATAACCACGACGATCATGATGATAGTGACTTGCATGAAAGTGATAGTAAAAGTGATGATGACGTTAAGGTCGAAACAAAGCAGAAACCCAGTGGACAGTCACAGCCGCCGGAGAAGCGTCGTCGTTCCGAGCCGATGACAACAACGAGGACGACGTCTCGACAGTTCGAGACAATGACAACGAACCGACAGTTACGCAACACCAGGCAACAGCAACACACCAGTGATAGCAACCTGCCCCGGCTTTCCAAACAGTCTGCTGTTTCTTCCCCAGTCACAGGTTTGCTATTACTACGACCGTGCTCTGTGACTTATTGGAGATAATGTGTGATTAATGCCTTAAGCAGCTGCTAAAACATTTTTGTTCGGGTCTTGAGATTGTGGACCAACTGTTGAACTGCACCTTCTAAGCTATGTTACTTGCTTACTTAATAAGATTTTGATTACAATGATAATTTAATTGATCGCAATCAAAAATTTAATTGCATCACATTCTTGTACTTACTGGTAACTTGTGGTCTTGTGATAATTTGAACGTCGTGAACTTATTGCTTACAAGTCTGACTGACAAGTGTATTTGATGTTGTGTTCTAGCAGTTTTCGATCCTGTACAAGTGTATGTGTGAGTGGATATTTACTTGTTTTTACGGTGATGTTCAGTGGAGGAAGATAAGAGCAGTCGGTTAAACTCTCATCAGGAGATGGTGGAGTCCACGTTGAACGAGTCGACATTGAAGCAATGCCAGGACTTTGTCACGGAGCTGACTGAATGTAGTGAGGCCTGGCCATTCCAGAAACCTGTCTCACGCAAAGAGGTTTGCTTGTACATTATTAGCGCTACTACGAGGCGGAATTGCTGTCGCTGCAAGCAGTTTTGACTATTGCTACACATTTCTCCATAGCACTGTCTGTCTGTCTGTCACGATCGTGAACCCTGTTTATACAGTTCAATGGAATTAGATGCCATTAGGCAAGTTTACTCAAAGGACCTGTATATTGTTGGCTGTGTCGATCAAGCGTTGGTATCGATAATGACGTTGTGTTAGACCCTTAGCCAAAAGAAGCAGTTGCAAATTGTGTGTTGCCACCTAGCGAATGCAAGCATGGTCTTGGTTGAACTTACAGCAGCCATTTCGCTTTTTACCAAATTATTTTGGTTTTCATTGTTTCAATGTCAGTATTATTAGTACATTCTGTCTGTTGTGACTTGCAGGCTGTTGTACGTGATCCGATGTCTAGTGGTTTTTTCTTTGCAATCCGTACCTATTTCATGTCATTATTATTAATATTTCTATTAGTATTGTAAGTATTATTATTATCTGTCTTGTGACAGGTTCCAGATTATACGGATGTGATCTGTAGGGCCTACGGTTTTCCGCGGGCTGTGGAATTTCGAGCCAAGCCGCGGAATTTGCTCTTTTCCACGGAATTTTGATATTGCCGTGGAATTTCGCAGAATTTTACAGAAATTAAAAAAATGATTGATGATAAGTACGATTGTAGGCTTTAAATTAACAATATCACAGAGAAAAATCTAACTGAACTGTCTAAAACTGCGTCCCTACTAATAATTGCCATCGTATACGGCACAATCATAAATTAACATAATGAGACTAATTGACACATTGCATTTTCGAAAAGAAAAGAGATCAATAATTTTTTTGTACGTTGTTAGCGTAACTGAGTTTCATGCCAGCGTCCAAAAACTGAAGTTTTTTAAACAGAATAAAGTTTAGTTTACACACAAACCGAAGGCTGCAGTAAGCCACGGAATTTGGACAATTTTGCCCCGGTGAGCCGTGGAATTTTGCAAACTGGCTTGCGGATTTTGGCCAAAATTTTCTGCGGAAAACTGTTCTCCTTAGTGATCTGGCATCTAATGGACTTTTCAGTAATCCACTCCAAATTATAGTACTAGCATTGGTGGCATGATGGGCTGTGTTAGTACTTGGATGGGTGACTGCCTGCAGGCAAGTAAACCATCTTGGTATGTAACCAGCAACCTAGTTCAACTCAGTTTTCCATCCCTTTGGGATAGGTAAATCGAGTACTGGTTTTACTGGTTGGGGTTAAGGCGGGGCACGTTGACCTGTGTTGGGTGGCAGGTAACACTGTGTGATCCCATATGGCAGGTGACGCTCTGTAGCTCTGAGATGGGTTTCCCATTAAGAGCTATATCACCACCTTTGAGTACCATATTATTAACGTTTGGCCGTTGTGACTTGTAGGATCCGGGCTATACCGACGTCATTCGTCATCCAATGGACTTCTCCACCATCCGGTCCAAGTTGTCCGACAACCAGTACACAAGTGTGGATGATGTCATCGCAGATGTCCGACTGATTTTTTCCAACTGTTCCGTGTACTACGCCATGCCAACGTCCCCACAGCGCCAGGCCGGCATCAAACTGTCCAGACACTTTGAACGACGCCTCAAGGAACTACGCCTCACGTCGTCCACCCCAAAGTCTTCTCGCTGTGGTGCTAAGTGAATCGCTGCTAATAACCAGGGGCCCGATTCATGGAATTCTCTGAGAGTTCGGCAGAGTACCGTTATAGACGTAGTTGTTTTTGGAAATGAGCAAATTCATGAAACACTTCAAGCATATTCTAAGACATACCTAAAGACAAAATCTTGCGATATTTTTGACAGATCAAATCGTGTGTTCGTCTAAGACCGACACATTCTATGAATTTACTTTAGACATGTCGTGAGATGGTCTTAGGACGTCATTCTTAACTATGGTCTTAAGGTGGTCTTAAGACAAGTGTGAAGACAAATAGAGTCATACAATTTTCGGTAAAGGTTTCTGTAAAGGTTAAACTTTGTGTTCCCTTATTATGTGTATGTGCAATTTTGCCTGCAAAGGCCGTCCCTGAAATGATTTATACTGTGTCAGGCGGGACATTACTCACTCACTTACTCACTCACTTAAGACAAATGTTATGACAATGTCTGTGAATTGAGCCCCAGTTTTCTGATTGTCTACCGTACTGTTTGCACTATGAGCCATAAAAAGGTGCCAACAAGGTTTTCTCGATATCTTCACCAAATTTTGACTGATTTTAAAAATTCTTTTGCTGGCACACTTCGTGGAAAATTATCAGTAATGTGATTATTAAATACTCCTAGCACATTTTGGCAAAGATGTAAATGGAAGTTTAGCAGCATTTTTTTCTGTGGCTTGCAGTGTACATTGGGACTGTGTGACAATGAGTATGGATAATAAAATTATGACCAAGCAAGTGATTGTGTGGGCTTAGGCTAGCAACCATGGGCAACAGTGGGATGAGGGTGTTAAACCTCTCTCCGGATTGCATGGGTTTGCATGGCACTCACTTATTTACTCCACTCCATACAGTGGTTTGACATGCACTTAATGCTGTTTATAACGTGCGAAGCTCAGGTTATATCGGCTGCGTCGCTTAATTATTATTGTCGTTATTATGACACATGTTGAAATAAATAACAAAATAACAATCAGTGCAACTTCTACATAAGTATAAAATATCATTGTTAATATCATTGTTATATCCATTATTTCGTCAAGAGGGGCAAAGTCTGTCTCTTCACTTTCAGCACTTGTTATTCTTTTTCCCTTTTTTTTCCCTTTTTTTCCTTTTTTTTCATTCCTTATCTAGGTGCTTGGGACATAGTATCCAGTGGACCTAGTGTTATCTCTTCTCAGTTTTGGAAATTCAGCATTTGATTTAGTGCATGCTGGAGATGGTTTGAGGCCCTCCATTTCGATTTGTGGACACTAATTCAGAATCGGCATGACAGCGTCACAGCCTGTCCACTCTTAACTCCTGTAAGGTAAGGCGGTACTCGGTTTACCTACCGGTACCCTTGTGGGATAGAAGATCGAGTTAAACTGGCTGATCAGTCATACACCGACACGTTCTATGTACCTACATAACCCATCTAAGCAGTAACCAACTTCATTGATCGAAAGAATGCGTTAAACACTACACCACGTGGTGTTTAGTGCCGGAAACTGGAAAGATGTGTCTTTCCATTTTAGCAACGAGAGAAGAATGGTACTATCGAATAGTTTATGTCCACTTATTTCGTGTTAAAGTGAAGTGGAAATGTTGCTGGTACCACATTTTGTGGATCGCATTCCCTGGTTGCAATGCTGCTACTAATTGTGTTCACATTTCTGAGCGTGCTGAATAGATTGCTGACTGTAAACTCTTGCTTATCAAGGGACCACAGATGTATGCGTATATGTATATAATTGTTTGTGTCGATTAAGCATTGGTACAGATAATGGAACTAGGCAGCTGGTGGTATAAATTGGATCATCATGAGGCTGGCATGCCAAACAGTTTTCTTCAATTCTGGGATGTTTAAGTGCTAAATAATTTGCAGCTGATGCCACCAGTCTAACCAGCTTTTTATACATAATCTCAGTATTGTTACTGTTTAAATTATGACTCTATGTGATTAATATTTTATTCTACTTGTGCTGATTTACGGAGCCATATTTTCGCATCAATAGATGCTGCATGTGCCCTTTGTACCAGAATATTTCTTCAATATCTGTTTTATTCTGTTTGGAATTTTTGGAGTTATATAGTAAACAGTGAACATAAGACAGGTGCGAAAACGTTACCTTTTAGCAGAGGTAATAATAATAGTTTTAAGATAAAAATCTGAAGAAGAGGAAGGGTATAATTTGTAGAGCAGCATAGTATCTGAAGATGCATATCCTTTGCCTTCCATGAGCCAGGTCATTAGCAGTAATTTCTACTTTTTGTGTGCTATATGGGCATCTTTATTAACCCAGTGTGTTGCATCTGCCTTCAGTCAGTAGTATGTTCATTAATAGACGTGTTTTATCAGAGTGATGTGTTGGGAAGATGCTTGTCATTGGTTGTGAATAATAAATGATAATATATGTAAGTGTGGCAATGTTGCTATGAATCTAGGTCAGTAGTGTCTGTGTATTCGATGGCTGAATCATTGTTCATTTGTTTGTTTGCTCGTTCGCTCGGTGTCATTTTGTGAATATCGAAGTTTTATTTAGTCGATAATAAAATTATGGGAACACAGCAGTTTGTGTATTGTTTACTGGTGCATTGTTTTCAGTTGCATCCGAGGTATAATCTGCAGTGTATTTGCCATATTTCCAGTGGTGTTCAGTTATCAAAGGGATCAAAGTTCTCAGATGACAAATTAAGCTGTTAGTCACAAATCATATCAGTGCAAATCCCTTAAATGTGTTGAAACTAGTTTCCAATAAGCAGATTTTGAAATTAATGAAGGATCAACTGGTTTGTGAACAGCGTGGCGCCAGGGATCGCCCTGACAGGGGCCAGGCAGCATTCCCCGACGGGGGTGTCCGGGGCCGAGGAAAGTAAGTATGCCATCATATATGCACCGTGTCCGAAAAACAGTAAGCCCCTACACATCGTACAATAGAAATCTCAAATCTAAACAAATGTGAATAAAATTCTGTGCTATTAGTCCCGAATACATTGCTAAAGAGATTACTAAATTTTGTTGAAAAATATCGTTACTTAGCGGAGTTATTAATTGTTGAATATCGATAACAAAATAGCTCTGTTACCAATATGCCGTTACATAAGTAAACCCCTCGGTTAATGTACATTTGCGTAACTTAAAAAACAGCGTTTGATTTCGACAGAATTTTACGATAACAATGCACCGTCTATTGGCAATCAAACTGCTAAATTTTGATTAAATTTGCGAAAGCAAGCAACAGTTACAGCAGTTTTTGTGAGGTCACCCCAAAATACTTTAGTTTCAGCCTGTTTTCGTGTCTGACGTCATCCACAACGACCTGAGAATGATGTGCTTTGGGGTCAACTCACAAAAGCCACTGTAACTATTGTTTGGCTTAGCAAATTTAATATTATTGCAATTTGGCATTTTAATTAGATGATGCATTGTTGACATAGAATTTTGAGAAAATCAGATGCTGTTTGTTGGAGTTACACAAATGCGAGTGTTTGCTTATGTAACGCCATGTTGGTAACATAGATGTTATCGATATTTAACAATATTAATAACTCCGCTAAGAAATAATATTTTAACAAACTTTGCTGGTCTTTTCTGCAATTTATTTAGAATTAAGTGCACAAAAACTGTAATCAAATTCGTTTTAATTTGACATTTCTATTGTACAATATCTAGGGGGTTACTTTTTTCCCGACACGGTGTATATACACAGGTAGGGTATAACCCGCAGGCGAGCGCATGCCGTTCAGATGACCTTATTTAATTAATTAACATTTCGGCTAGTTGTGGCTATTTTTAACATCTGGAATGGCATTGTGCGTCATGCATAAATGTTGTCAGTCTATGTGGTCATTTTGTTTAACAGTTTCGACTAATGCTCTGTTATTACCTCCGCCAAGGAGGTAATGTTTTTGCCGGTTTTTGTTTGTTTGTTTGTTTGTCTGTCTGTGAGTCAGCAAGATAACCCAAAAAGTTATGGACGGATCTTTCTGAAATTTTGAGGGTATGTCGGGCATGGCACAAACTACCAGTGATTCAATTTTGGGGGTGATCCGGAAGGAATCCTGGATTCTGGATCACTTTGAAATTTTCGTTACCATTGCGTTAAAGGGGGCATAAGGGAACCGCTGGCAAAGTGAATATGGTGACGCCACCTGGCGAATAACATTGCCTTGGCGGAGGTACCTGCAGGCTTTGACTGCTTTCTAGTTCAGTCATGAGTTACTTGTGTTTTGAGGCTTGATTGATAAAGGTTGTGAATGAAAGATTAAATCAGCTTTTTAAGTCAGTAGTATTTTATTAATATTTTTATTAATAGTATAAGATGATAATAAAGTCATTTGAACACCTAATAAGTCTTTTGACTGCTTTTACATTATCTTCATTTAATCTGTCCCTATATTTTAACATTTTCATGTAATAACAAGAGAACGTAAACATAAAGCCATAACTTGGTAAATTGTCTATGAAAGTGACAATTATAACCATGATTATTGTGTGTTTTGTTATGTATGTTCAGAAGCTGCAGTCATGTGTGGAAATTCGGCATCGATACCTTCAGAGCTGGGCTTTTCCCGAGACGTCAACACCGTCAACTGCTAGTACACTGGAGAAACTCATTGACTGCCTGAAAACCCTCTATGATCAGGTGACACAAAGTACTGCTTCTCGTTTTTTAATATGTTTTAAAAAAAATTTTTTAATGAGTTTGTTCTGGTGTTTTTTTGTGTCTGTGACAAAAAGGTTTGTGATGGTTTTTTTCTCTCACCTGCTCTTTTCTCCATCTTCCATCTTTATGGTTTCATAAGTTGTGCTCGGGATGTCTCTAAGTGTGTGTAGAATTTTTCCTCTTGTAGCTTTACCCAGCTTTCTTCTATTGTGTTATTTAACAGTAGTTTATGCCTGAAAACGAGTGGTGCCGGAATAAGCTGGCAGCTTGGCAGCCAATTTTTCAGTGCAAATCATGTATCAAATCGTGCAATACATTTCTTGCATTTTTACACTTTATTTAAAATGCTTTCACTGTCTTAAACACTTTGCAGAACTTTTTACACGCGAAAGCAGCTACTGCTTTCAGCGCATCTTAGCCATCGCAATTCTGCCCATCTGTCCGTTCATGCATCCGGAAGACTTTAGTTTCAGGAACCGTAAAGCTTTTCCATAAATTCGAAGGGGGTCACCCCGAACGAGGGTGCTAAATGAGAGGGGGGGTGGGAAAAATTTGAGATTTTTAGTCAATAAGTCGCTGTATCTCAGAAACAGTGCGAGATAGGGCCCAGGTTACTATTAATCCCTAATAGGAAGTCGTACACTGGCTCTCGATTACTACCGAATTCAATGACCTTGGATGACCTTGAACGCCAAAATAGGGGATTTTGTGGATTTTTTTGGTGATATTGGGCTGCGACACAAGTCTATATCGTTCACAAGGTGGCGCCAGGCAACTATCATTATGCAATCCAGATAGAGAATTTGGTATTTGTATATTAACTTAGCGTGAACACCTCAATTTTCAGCTAAACTACTGAACAGGATCTGCTGTAGGCTTTCGCGCGTCTCATGAACATTAGCTCAAATTTCTTGTTTATTGGTTGTTTTGTCTAGCTGCTTTTTTTTGTTTTACTCCAAAGCTGCATTTCAGATGCTGCTAACTTGTCCACACCTTCCTGTGTCATAAAGAGCAGTGCTCTGCACTGTGCATTTGAGACCCAAAATTAAAGTACGTAAACCATTCCACAAGATGTAATTGCATGTGTAAATTGTGTAGTAATGTCGGTTTTAGAGACCTGTGTTGTGATTGTTTGCAGACGGAGATTATCGACCGACTGAGCAGCAGACATCAGCGTGACCAGTATTTATCGGCACTGCTGAACGGCAGCCCTGACATGGACATACAGCTGACAGAAGCTGTCAAAGTTATCGTGATGCTAGCCGCCATCAGTGCTCATGAGAGTTTCATCTCCGACAGTGTCGAGATGTCCAACAGTCCTGTGATAGTCTGGCAGATGTTTGGCCGAAGGTCGTCTCTCAGTGCTGAAATGTTCTTCCATGAGCATCTCAACTGCATAGCTGATGGCGTCATACTGGCAGATAAGGTCAGATTATTAGTGTATGCTGCAGTTTAGTTTCTGTATTTGTCTGTTCATCTGTCCGTCTGCTGCACGCTTGCGCTGTGCTGAAATGGCAGAATGGATTTAGTTCATATTTGAAATGTAGGCTGTCTGTGTGAAGTAAATTTTTGTCTGCTCTTTAGAGACACTGCTGCTAAGTTTTTGCTATTTTTTTGTTTTATTTTATCAGAACGGTCGTCATCCTGAGTGCAACTACGGTGTCTGTTTTTATTAAATTTTTTGGTTTTAATTTTTTCATTTGTCTGTAATATGTTGCTGCTATTTGCCATGAAATAAGAAAGGTGTAGTAATTTACAGTAGCCTGTTTATTGTTTGATGTTAACTGATAGCATTTAGCAGGAAATGAATGTGGTGTTGTGAACAGTGTGTCTTTTGTCATATGATTGAAATATTTAGAGTTACTGTTTGTGCAATTGAAAATTTGACTTAAGGCTGTCATTTACAAGATACTGTCTCTTTAGTAATTTTTATTTGGCCAAATCAGTGACAGCACTATATGCTGCAGCTAACTAGAGATAGAAATAATAAATCTGATTATTCAGTATTATAAGCTTAAGTGACATAACTGAAATACTTTAGAGTTCTGCTATAAGGTTCCCTTGCATACCCAGCCTGACTTGGAACACATCTAGAAAAGTAGAACTGGTAAAAGTAGGAGACATATTTGTTACAGTTGTTAAGTAGAAATATGTTGTAATTGGCTAGTTTAACTCGATGTTATGCTATTGCAGCTGGATTTGAGTTTCCTTGCATATGCGCTTGGCCTTCGAGTTCAAGTCTTTCATCCTCCACACGCTGGACAGTCAGACTCACTGCGACATTACCCGGACGAAGGTGCTGACCACCTGCCACTCGTGCGCCTGATGCACATCAGCGAACCTCCGTGCTACTGCGTTGCAGTCGCCTGAAATATTTCATTGCAGATTTTATACATGCAGTTGTGATAATTCCGTTGAAAATGTTTGTCTCCATGTTGTTTAGTTAGGTCAGTTAAGTGTCGGTTTCGTTGCGTTTGTGTTCTGTACGAGGATGTAGTTACAGTTGAAAATCTACAGTGTTTTTGGCATATTGGAAATCAAATGCTATTATATATGGAGCTATTCTTTTTTTTATCTTTGCACCATCTTACCAGACATAATATAACATTTGGTAATTTTGCTGTTGTGATTCAGGAATGAGAGAAGCAATGTTGTATGCGGTTACACCGTTTGGAAATTTTGTTGTGTTCATTGTTCGTGATTAGTCACTCAACTTTTCATTTTAACATTTTTAGGAAGTCACAGACTGTTTTCGGTGATTGATGTCTCTGCGTCATTTTATGCTAGGAATGCATTGTGTCAGTATTGTCTCGTAGACTACTATATTTGCAGATGTGTAATGTGTTACAGACTATGATGATGGTTAATGATTGCTAGGAGCTTGTTTTTGGCTGATGTAGCCTTGTGAATGCCATGTCTGAGGTTCAGACATTTTCGCGCAGAAGTAACATTTGTTGTTACTTGTTGTTGGTCAGTTGTTACTCTGCTATTCATGCACTGTTCCCTGCACAGTTTTTCAGCTGAGAGTACAGCTTTCCTCTCATGCATGGAAATAGCCACTTTCATGCTGAGATGATTGTGGTTAGAATGACATCAGCGCTTCATATATTTCTTCATTTGGCTGTTTTTTGCTAATGCACAAATTGAGGTTTGTTTGGATCTACAGATGAATCAATGGCTGTTAGTTTACTGTTGCAGTTTCGTGTGTGCATGATCTGGCATTCGCGGGGTTTTGATCAGCCAAACTTGAAAACTGTGCTGATGAAGCATGTGCAGTTTACTGTTGATATGTGTTATGAGTTCTTGCAGACATCGGTACGTATAAGTCTTCATACACAAGAATTTATGTGATATACAAACTGAAGTGATATTGAGTTTATCTCGGTTATTTTGATTGATGATTTTTTACATTTAGTGCCACAATTGAGTCTTAAATGATTTTAGTTGCTATGGAGGTTCTGCAAACTTGATTTCTGCTGTTTAACAGCAGCCACGTGCTATTGATTTGATTGTTAGCTTTGGCTGTACGTTAAACTGCTGTATTATATGAATCGTAGACGTGCTAGAACTCTTTGATTGATCACTCCTGCAGTATCATCTCTATTGTGTTGCTTAGTCATTAGTCACGATGTAACATTGCCATTGTGTTGGTGGTTTTAATATATTTTGACGGCTAAGAGTTAGTTGTGTGGAAATGATGATGTTAGTAGTGCACGTTAATAGTTCTTTGCACAGAAAACACGTTTCTTAGTCGAAGTAATATTCTAGTTCATTGATTATTGTGCTTGGAGAAACTGTAGCTCTTTGGTGTAATGTTGAATACTGTCTTAATTTAATGAGCAGTTGCTTGGGTAACAAAGTGTTGCATATTCTCTCGTTTGTTACATTGCGCTATGCATACAGTGTCTATTGAATATTCATTTTTTAAAATCAATTTTAGCTAGTCTTTGATGATTGTATAAGAATATAGTCATTTTGCTAAGATGCAGAAGCATGTGTAAGCTTGTTCGGTATGTTTGTGCTGCTTTTAGTGCTAGAATGTCTGTCTACGTTAGAGATGTCATTAGCCACAATGTGAAGAATAGACCCCGAAGCCATGGCTTGCAGCTTGTTTGGCTAGTTTATGACTCTTTGTGGCTGGCTATCTGGCTTAAATGAACCTTTACGACAGCTTACTCTAATTGACGTGACACAAAAAGACATAAAAAGACTGCTGCTTTTATTAATCACTTTCCACCATGCAGCCGGTCAGTTTCGGCAAATTACTGGTGAGTTACTGCTAAGGTAAGCAGAAATATCTACAATTTTAAAAACTCTGGTGATGAGTGTTCTGTTTTTACATGCGAGTGCAGCTAAAAATTTCTCCGATGGTTTAGAATGTTAGGTGGCTTAAGAAGTTGACTTCAGGGTTTAGTGAATAGATTAATACTTGCATTTCCAAGAGTTCTAAACAGCAGGTGCATGCTGTATCCACAGATTATATCCGCACAGTGGACATATAGTATTCAGTTGGTGCGACTACCCAATGCTTTCCGGTGAAACAGGTTGCCTGTTCCTGTGTTGTCACCAGTTCCAATAAATGACAGAAGCTACTTGTGTTATGTATGAATTTTATGCAACATACAGAATGAAATCCTCAACACACAGACTGTAACTAATTTTGTAGCATATTTTGCAAACTATGCCCAGTCCATTGGAGAAAGCAATATTCAGTGGTGTATGCAGATGGTGCTGGGGTTCGAACCTGCTTTGCGGGTGAATAGAAATTTCAGGAATCAGTTTGGTACTGTTCTAAACATGTAAAATTGTGTCTGTATGTTTTTTTTGTTTTTCTTCTAAATGGTGGTTTGTGTTTCTGTGATAAAATGCTAAAATTTTACTAAAATGCATTTGGTAGCCACGCTTGGCTTGGACCCACTTGGAAGATGGAAGTTTAAATCCCCATTGCCAAACTCTGCATACAGTATGCTAGCGTAAAGATCATATAGCTGAAAATAGCTTTGGGCAATACGAAAATGTATCGAGGCACGGTACATATAGAATAAAAACTACTATTAACTGCATACAGGGGCTTCTATTCCTATACCAGGTGGGCACAGCTTGTGCCCAGTGAAAATAGGAGAAAAGTTTTGTTATTCCACACCTCAACAAAACTTCCTCCTAGACAGGGGAAGGAGCCTGAAACAAGGGAGAACTAGAGCCCAATTTTGATACCAGATTTGGGAAGACAGAAGCCACTGATCGCACGCATGCAAGCTGTAAATAAGTGGTGTTTATTTAGCATGCATCCAGCAACTTAGTTTTAATATTAACACTTCATATTTTCTTGGTAAGATTGGTCTTACTTAGAATGGAATGAACATATCATTAACATCAGTAACATTTTTTACTCGAGAAACTGCATAGCTCAGTTCTTGACATGTCCACATGTACTAACATTACAAACTTCTACATAATACAACGTACACAGAAGACAAACAGCATACGAAAACCTAGAAAACGATGGTGAAAACTCTCAACAGCAATCGGAGAATAACACAGAAGATGCCACATAAAAGTGAGGCAAAACATATTGGAAAATTAAAAAGACAATTGTTACAAATGATCATATGCAGAACCACAATTGTTGTGGTATCACTGAAATCGCAACAATAAACAGGCGACAGCCTGCATACCAGCATGGCATGTACCGTATGACTAGAATTGTTTATATACTGCTTGTTGATAGCACGTATAAAACGCTAAGATAGCAAACAAGAAAACCAGCCATTCGATCCACTCACATGGTAGGCACTGACATGGGTCACATTACACTTCACTGATAGGAAATAATGGAATTCTCATTTAATTTACATTTGCTGTGGTCTTTGTGGAATGCTTCTTCAAAAAATTATAACAGCAAGCAAAAACAAATTATTATATTTTACATTGCAAAATTTGTATATCATGTCGATATTAGACTCCATGCCATAAAGCTATTATATTAGCTGACTCTCTGCACAGAGCCATGTGGAAGGTCAGTAACCCCACCCATTTGAGACGCTGATCCTACAGGAGGACTACAGAACAAACGTGTCTGCCCAATAAATATTTGGGGTGTTATGCTAGTCATTCCCAAGTACAAATGTGCAAAACATAGTTGTGATGAATGAACCAAATGAATGGTCAGCGTATTTAGTTGTATGTGACACAGACGATGATACCAATTACAAAACTAGAGCTGAAACAACCCTACAAAAATATTCATTGCGTGCCTACTCTAAAACTGTTAAGGAATGTCAAACCCAGCATACCTATACTCGAAACACCCTGGAAAAACTCTACATCAAGTTTGTCATAATTTACAGCTTGATTTTTAATATTTTTTCACTGGCACATTCTCCGAAAAACTGTTAATAAAATGATCATTATTAACCCAAAACATCAGAAATACGTTACCGCACTACCTTGTGCACCACACTACCTTGTGGAATAAGAATTCTTGTAACTTCTTGCAATCGGTCAATATTTGGTGAAGATATGAACTAGAGCATGGCATCTATTTTTTGACTGGATGCGTTGTTCATGTGCTGCTGACTGCAAAACCAACGAATGACTTGTACAAATTTGAACACCTTTTACATGACAACTTTAGCTGTCTAAAACCCAAGTCTAAGCAGTGCAGCATGAATTGAGTAAAATTGTGAACTGGCAAGCAGGCAGCAGTCAGTAATGCATTGATGATGGCAGTATGACACAGACAAAACGGCACATTGGAGTGACAGCAGTCGACAAGATTGGCACACGATGCAACGTACAGTGGAGAAAGGCAAACAGTATACAGTATGGTAGCTAGATGCTGTCAAACTGCCGCAGAGCTTCTTGTAATTGCAGCATGATCTGAACACAGATGTACAACAAGTTCAGCATAATGCTATTACTGCATGCGCTCACTATATAACTCAGACCATGTCTCTCTGATTAGCAATGCATTCAGAAGTCGCTTATTTATCATCTTACGTAATCAATGATCCACTTCCTTTCAGAAAACTGAGCAATTATAGCAATTGATACATGAGCTAGTTACCTAAATTAACAGCAAATTCATTACTGCTAGTTTTTATTCTTTTAAATAGCAGGGTCCTGATAAAGCAATACTTGTACCAGTATCTATATCTTTAAAATGTGGATGTATCAGTTTGGACTGCGATTGGCTGTGACGTCATATAGACTTCGCCACCATGGCGACGCATCATCAGCATCATTAATTATGCTGCAGCGTAGTGCAACGCTGTGCTATGCTGCAGCACTGTGTATCGAGGCCGCAGGCCAAGATGAGGCCCGAAGGGCCGAAAATTGAGGCTGCAGGCCGAGTTGAGGCCTGAAGAGCCGAAAACGGAGGCCGCAGGCCGATACTATGGCAAAGATCGACCTGTCCGCTTGTATAATTAATTTTAAAAGCTAATATCATACATAGCACATCTAGAACACATAGGCTATCTGTCATACAAAGATGCCACACCCAGTGGCCACACCACCTTTGTGTTTATAACCGTACTTCTAAGTGACGTCACACATTACACTGTTGACGATACCGCTGGCATTGGGAGACAGGTTTGTCATATGGAGGCTCCATGGAGCAAAGACACTAAGCTGCAATTACTTCAAAAGTAACCCACCCACGATTCACCAATGTTACAGACAGACAGACAGATGGATGACAACTTACAGTAGCAATATCAAGTCTGAGATTATGCGCATCATGCGACAAAAAGATCAGTCACAGACGGGCGTAGTAGATATTACGTGCTAAAATGTAGCAAAGATTATGGAATGGCAAGATACCTGACGGTAGAATGCAATCTGTCCATGCAAATATCGCTGCATGTAAACTTGAAAGTCGACAATGCGATTTTGCTGAAAATGTTCCATCTCGGCAAGCACGGTGTAAGTTATAACATCCGCTCGACTCTCTACGGTCTCAATCTCAGCTTCAGTCAGCATCCCGGCATTCTCTTGGATTTTGTTAGTTGACGCCTGCACATACAAAAATATCTGTGACATATATTTGACGAGAAACATACGAATAATATCAAAATCAAAATATGCTGAACTTGTACTCAACACACTTCTACACTGAGCATTAGAGATTTTTGATACAAAAATGTGGGGTATATAAATAATTACTTTAACATTCAGCACTTGAACTGTTAATAGTCTTGTAAAATCAGCGTCAGTCAATAGGCCTAATGCAAACCAATTGTAATACTACAATAATCTTGACTGATAATATTAAGCAACCAAGCAACCTTTAACACAACAAATACAAGAAATATGAGCTAATGCTCACGAGATGTGCAAAAGCCTGTTTACACACTGTCAGTCTATCTCCAGCCATTTCATCGCAGTTCATTGTTGGAGTGTGCACTGCAGCGGAAGATTGCAAAAATCAATAAAAAAAACCCTTATTTTGAAAGTTCAGGGTCTACGACTAAAAAGCTCGTCACTAGTGCTTGTTGTGATAGGCAGCATGTCCATGCCTATCTGCAACCATTTTCATGAAAGGCTGGCCAACAACGTTAAAATAACAACTTTCATGGGGGTACCGCTCTTTGATGCTCTCGTGTGCAGGTTTCCTTGAACCTAAAAATTCGAGAGTTTGAGTCTCAAGACCCGTGTCTATCTCAATTGATTTCAGCGCAACTCGCTCTTGAAATGTGTTTCGCAGCCCAAAATCGCCAAAAATCCATAAAACCTCCTATTTTGGCGTTCAATGTCATCCAAGGTCATTGAACTCGGTGGCAATTGAGAGCCAGTGTACGACTTCCTATTAGTGATTAATAGTAACCTATAGGCCCTATCTCGCACCGTCACTGAGATACAGCGACTTATTGGCTGAAAATTGCAAATTTTTCATACCCCCTCTCATTTTATCACCCTCATTCGGGGTGATCCCCTTCGAATTTATGGAAAAGCTGTACGATTCCTGAAACTATTCCACGCAGCTGACAGTGAAGATTTGGTGATCCTAGCTGCACCATTTTTGACTGATCCACCCGTGTGACAGACGGACGGACAGACGAACAGATGGACAGAATTGCGATGGCTGTCGTGCTAAAGCAGCTAGCTGCTTTCACAGGTAAAAACTAAATACTAAAGAGACATACCCGGTAAACCAAAAGTATATCTGGAAATGTGGACAATAAGCCTTTGTATTCGTTAAGACCTTCCAGTAAGTGACAGAGGTCATGTTGTGGCTGAAAATCAAAGACAAAAAAACCCAAATTCATCAAATCAAAAAAAATTCTAATAAGTTGTCACTCATATTATTATCATCATCAGTTATTGGCAATAACTAATTGACTGAGTGTCTGAGTGATCAATCTTAACTTAATATTTTATCGCAAAGTACCATGATTTGCAAACTGAAATTCCAACATAGATGGTTGAGAATTAATCTAATTAATGCTAATTTGTCTCAGGAAACTTGCAGACAGTATTATTACATGCAAAATATTACTACTACTGATGATTTTTCATTAACTTGAAAATGCACACAGAACAGACTTTTATAATCAGAAATTTCATAGGCTAATGCATGCACGTTTTCTCTGGTGGTTCACAAAGCTTCTAATTTGCATTTGAAAGTTTCTGCACTAAACAAATGTATTTTTAAATATTTGAAACAGCAATCTAATCGTATTTCATTTATTATTTACTGCTGTTACTTGCATAACGTCTGCCTCCCTTAGAAAAACACTAAGCCCAAAACGTTATCAAGTGGTTCAATATTACCTCCTCAACATATAGCTTTCCGATGTCTTCAAAAGTTTTGCTGGTGCTTTCCAAAGCTTTTGTCAGAGGTTGAGAAACTAGAATAATTACAGAAACGCACAACTTATATTTCAAATGATGCATAAATAACAAGAGACTAACTTGAAACTGCAAAAATACGTTAATTAAACAGGCTAATAAACCTGTAATAATTTTATAGTTGCATTAGTTTCAAAACTCAAAATAAGCTACGTCATATTGAATGTATTGTACCACCATTCAGTCTGTTCATTAAAGTTAGCAGCGAACTTTATACACAGCTAATGCAAACTGTCAAACACTGACATTTTGAACATGAACCAAATCATGCAGCAAGATTACTCAAATCTTACAACAGTAGCTTCAGTTCTAATCCTTTATCTAAATGGCTCATGTTAAACAGCAAAAACACCATGACCAACCTTTACGGGTGTCGAGAGAAAATGTTCTGGACAGTGCAGCCACTGAAGTGCCAAGCTTGTAAAATTCTTTTCCAAACACTGAATACATACACAAACATGGCTTAGGTAGCACCTTTACTAATTTAGTGCTTACAAATCTCATCATTATCAACACTATTATTATTTAGCAATTATGTAGTAAGTAAGTACAGTACTAATTCACTCCACATGTAGAGACACGGCTTTTGGTCAGTATCACAGTGACGTTGATAGAGACTACATATAGCAGCTTTAGTGTTGACGTCTCGATGTTTTAAGCCCAGTGCGCTTAGTGAATAAAAAAAACAGGACTGCATCCATCACATTTCTCGGGGTTCAGTGGTCAAAAAAATCTCTAGATCTCCTACCAGAAAGTAATTTGCTACAGTACCGCAGCAAAACTTACAAGTGTGCATCCACGAATCGCAACTAACCCCATCAACTATTTTCTGAATTAGCCACAAAAATGCACAGCTGAAATCTCAAATCCCCAGTCATAATTTTCTTGCTTACGCAATACAGATGTGATGGCAAGATGTAACTGCATTATATGCATTTTGAATCACTGTTAACTTACAGTCCTGATGCCGCTTAGCATTGGCATCTCCAATGCAGTACAAATGCCGAATACTGTCATCCAAACTTCGTACAAATCGACTGAATTTATCCATCTTGTCTTCACTGTCAAGCAACAACAGCAAGAAAATTAACCAGACAAAATATGCCAGCCTTTCAGCAATTCAAAGACTGTATTCATCACCCAGGTCTTTAAAGCATGAAAAGTGACTATTAGACTTTTGAAGCTTATTACTGTCACATAAAATCAGCACAATCACCAAGTCTGAAATTCACGAGGTAAAGTTACTCATTGGTTTATTAGCCACTCAACTCTACGTGCTGGATATGAAACTTCTTGAGGCAAAAAATGCCACACACCGACATGTGGTCTTGACTTTTGACCTTTTCCTTTGTATGCGATCAGTATTATATGGCATTTTTCTGGCAACGTCTGCAACAGATTTCAACTTAGTACTCAGTACTGGTATGGCCATCTCAGTTATCTCAATTATGTGACGGATTCTGTGCCTTGGCATTGTGAACTCAAGTAAGCTCAACATTTGACATTGCCAGGCACTGAAAAAGTATTTCTAAAATTACTATACTGCTATCAAATACAATACAACAAATAAATTACAAAACATTAGCTATTAACAATTCGACATATGCCGCTCAAAATTTACACTATTGTGAGGTAGGAAATGAATACGCCATGATCTTACACAAATCGTGCATTTAATGGCTTTGAAGGAGCTACAACAGTTTGGAAGAACCGGCCTCCATGATATCTGTCTCTTTCTGCTGTTCGTTTTCCTGCCTTCCATTTCTGCCAATTATATATTACACTGCACCAGTCACGAAGTATCAAACGAAAAAAAACAATTAAACATCTACGTAATATGTCATCTGTAAGCAGCAACGACTAGCCTAGGCCTAGGTAAATAAGGAAATAAACCAGAAAAATAGGCCTATGTCAGCCGAGTGCCGAAATATTATGCGGTCATCCGCCTATGCTGTGGAACCTTAGGCCTAATTTTTACCATGACATGACATTTTGAGCTAAAAACTAACACATCAATTACCCCTATCATAGGGAACTCTGGAACCAATTTTGTTTTTCTATGGCCCCTTGATTTCGAGTTAAAAGTCCATATCGAACAGATGGACAGAGAGAGATGACGGACAGACAAGACTCCTACTGCAGCTATTAGAACAGTCGCACAATAAGGTTATCAAAAATATTTATAAAATCAAAATATTTATAAAAAGAATGTTACAATGAGTTAATCCACACTGAAACAAGTCTTCCAAAAATGCACTTCACGTCACTCAAGTGGCAATGGTAGAAACTTTAAACTGTTCACAGTTATCAGAAGATATACAAGGTGACACAAGACAGACCTTGTCATCACTGCATGAGATGAAATGCAGGAAGACATCGGACTGTGCTACGACTGGATGCCGACACATGCGGTCAATCCACAGCTGCAGCTGCTGCAACCGATACCGAATAAACTTTGCTTCAAATCGACCTAAGAAGACACACACAATACATATTCAATAGAACTACAGTTAAAAGTCAACAAATGCAAATTAAATGACACTTCGACGCCCTAACGTCATTGCCGAAAAACTTTGAAACATAACACACAATGTTTCCAGAAAAAAACAGCACAATTTCACTGGTTTTAGGTAGGTTTTTTCATGTTCTTAAGCAAAAATCAGAACTGTTTCTTCAGTAACTGCATCTCAAACATAACATTTCTCTACCTCACATTCATCAGGAATGTTCGTCATAACCATACCGGCAATCTGTTTCTCCGGCAATGGCGGTATCGCTATCGTTGAAAACTTCTCAACAAGTCGCTGTTGAAGCCAGTCAAATTGCTTGTAACGCCGACTCACAGCCGTGCTAGTAAACTGCATCGACAAATGCAAAACAACTAATGGACATATTTCACTAAATTGACATGCTGAAGCATCTAGATATCTGCAGGGTAATGCAAAAAACAAGACCATTTTACCGCTTGTAACTGTAGAAATATCGATCAGATCTGCATCAAAATTTGACACAAATCATTTTAACATAATTTTGTCATTATTTAAGTCAACGTTCAGAACAAAGTAGCGTCATCTAGCGAACGACAATAGCAATAAATACTAACAAATTTTAATGATTTTGTTCAGTATAAAAAATGATCAGTAAAGATGCCACAAAAAACTTGAGTTCACGTTCCTTGGCACAATTTTCTAGTAAAAATTGGGTCAGGACAACCGTGGACTGGCTGCTAAAAAATCAATTCCACTTGTGTGACAAAACGTCCAAAAGGCAGTGGCCGTCTGACCCAGGTCAACTCAGCCTGGCCATCCCTTTATGAGTAGGCGCAATGAGTACCGGCAAGAGCCAGGGCATAAAAAGCACACAATGCACTAGCCCTTATACGCAATCTAGTGTAAACACTGATATAACACAAGATTGAAAACATAACATTATCCACAAGAGAACACGCTGGCCTACTGATGGGGTAAGTTGGTAAGCGATGAAGCTCTTCATGCCACGGAACTTAGTCTCTTTTGTCGGTGACATAACGGAGCAGCTGTAAGAATCAACTCGCGCTAACCAACGAAACTCACCACTGCTTACTTCCTACAAGTTTTACACATTCATGATTTAGTGCCAGATTAACTGAATGTCAGTCATTGGGCATGTCACTTCAGCAATCTATTATAAAATTTACTAAATCATAAAAACGGATAACGTTTTCTTCTAATTACGAAAACAATTAAATCACTAAAATTACACTGCTTGTGAGACTTGACTGTACTAAAAGAATTGTAAATAGCAATAAACTTTTTCTGATTACTTACACTGATGTGTGTTCTTGTTACAGACTTGGGAACATTAGGAAACTGCATATCAAATAGATAAGCATCACCACCACCCTTTGCAAAGTATGCAATCCTGCAACAACACACAAAATTAATCATGTACTTAGTGGGTTTATTTATTTATTAAGCTACAGAAATTTTGTCTGGAATGGCCACAATGCGGACTGGGAGATTGGGAACGTGTCAGCCAGACAAGTCGCATTGTTTTTTGGACAGCGACTGACAAATGCTGGAACAAGAACGTCGTTTCACGGGAGTCTGTCGTCACCTCGGTCAAACGCCTTCCGATTTGTGCCAAGAACTTCTGGGTGCTGACACTCATGGGTTCAAGTGTTCTCAGTGCCACTGGAAAAAAGTCGTCGGTGCTGCTGAGTGAGCTGTACTTGTTCTTTTTTGACAGCTGCAGTCTCAGCGGCACTGGCATTGGTGATGGCACTCTGCTGCAGAAAGCGTTTCCCAGAGTGTCAACCACTGTGACGTCCCAAGTGGCGCTGCGCCCGGAGTTCCATGGCAACAACGTCAAACCGTCGTTAAAAGTACAACATTACATTATACAGCACACACTGTGATTGCATAACAGCTTAACAGATGTGTCTATCGAAGTTGCAAGCTGTGCTAGCAGCTGTCCTAAACACAACTTTGAATAATCAAACCTGGGCTGCAAAAATTCTTTCAAAACTGTTTTAACAAATTTTTAAAGCAGATGTCAATTCATTAAGATTAGGCCCCTACTACTGATAATCACTCGAAGATGTGCAGCGTTTATAAAATTCCAATGTACCGGTAGGCCTAATAGCTTTGACAACAATAACCAAACTTTGCCAATGCCCCCCCACAGCCACGAAGACCACATAATTATATTGTTACAACTACTATCTTACCGATTTAATTGTCTCTTTGGAGTGGAATTCTGTTTCAAACTTTGGTCGTCACTGACTTCGATGTTGTGTTCATCTTCCTGCAATATCTGGCTGTCATCATCCAGATTCTGCACGCCAGACCAACCCAGCCTCACAGATGATAATAAGCGTTGATTGCTTTAAACGCTTGTTTCTAGAATTATGAAAACGAGCTTTTTAGTACCGTTATGACCTCTGGAGAACACGGACAACAGCTAAAACTTGACTTCCAAGGACGTAGACAACAACTTGTGAAACAAAGGAAAAAGTTGATTCTTGTCAATATTTAAAAACAAGGACTTTTTCCGAAAAACAGTAGTGCAGCAAGTACTATGTGCGCATTATTCAACACCAACGAACGTAGTTCATACCGCTTACATTTACGAAGGCCTACCACGAATAAACGGTATTACCTGCGAGTCTGCATCAACAGGATCGTCATCAGCAGCGGCAGAAGCAGCAGCAGTAACATCCTCACCGTCGTCTACATCATACTCATCATCCCACTCCTCCCCCTCATCATCGTCATCATCGTCATCATCATCGAAGTCGTCGTCGTCGTCGTTGTCAAAGTCCTCAATGACACCATCGCCATTGCTCAGCGGCAGGTCGATGTCAGACAGCGCTGTGGCTGCTGCTGCAGCTGCTGCAAGAAGTCCGGAGGTCCGCGCAAACAGTCCGGGCGGCTTGAACGGCGGCACCGGGCGTCCCGACGGCAGCAACGGCACCGACGACGACTCGGATCGTTGGTGGTGGTGATCGTCGTCGTCGGCGGCGGCGTCGCAGCTGAAGGAAGGCAGCACCATACGCAGCAGAGACGAGCCTGGCGGACCGTTAGCAGCGGCGACCCACAACGGAGACGTGCGTGGCGGAGTCGAGTTGCGCCGAACTACTGGCTGCGTCTTCCATTTCTCTTTGCATATCTGCATACAAACAGATGTCCAAATAGATCGTAACGAATCATCACCATTTCTATACTACAACTAGTTTGTTACATAGTACCGATACAAACTGTGTGTTTTAAAAAATATGATAGCATATTATTTAATCATTAAGCTGATAGGCCTACTGAGCTTTGTACTGTGGTACGGAGTGTCAGATGTTGCTTGAACAAACGTGCAAAATATAGGCCTACCGTACAATGAATATACGAGTTTAAATTCCATAAGTCCATGTACACTATGTTGCAAAAAACATGTCAGTTGAACATAATTGTAATGCTATGACAAACCCACTTAATTTTTGATTAAATGGCCCATTTTTCCGGTATTACGAGTATTATGACAAAAAATAGAAGCTGAACGCTCAGCATTCGAGTAATTATCAATAGACTCAATTTCAAAGAAGAGCATTAATTGAACGCCTTTAACTGTCAGCTAGCTAAGGATGAAGCCACGAGCATGCACAGCTGACAGAAACACTGATACCTCGAAGTACGAGCGTGGAACACGACCAACTTGTCCATGAGAATTCCTCGCCTCCCACCATCCGTTGCCGATGTTCTACAGACAACCAAAGATTAAGTGCAGGATATTTTATATACCTAACAAGAAGTACTTCAACATAAACTGCAATACAATTTAAAAGGCACGGAAAAAACAAAATAAAACTAAACAGGCAATAGGCATAGATAGAGATAGAGTGAAATAGACGCATATGAAATTATTTGTTATAACAAACACCTGGCGTGAATTATCGTCGTGCATCTTTTTTCGTTGTATAAAGTTCTAGTTTCTAGCTCACAACTATAGGTCTATGCTTATGCGTCAAACTATGATCACGAAAAGCGTTCGTCAACGCATGAGATGGGTGTCTTCAACCGTATTCGCTCACATATTCCGGGCAATATTTGTTTCGGATAACCATAAAAATGATAAACAACCAGCCGCCAGTGGACGCAGATAGGCCTAAGCAAGGTCCAGTGGCCTGAACGAAAGGTCGGTGCACCCAAAGCGGCAGTGTAAACAGCGCTTGTAATGTCAATTCGCTGCCAGCGCAGTGCCGCCGCGCCGCCTCGAACCTGAACGAACCTAGATCGATACTCGATACTCCATAGTAGAAGCAGCAAATGACCAACTGGCTTTTAATAGCGCCCGTACCACCGGCCGTAAGTGCAGTCGGCCTTGCTCCCTGGTCGCAGTGAGCACTAGTCGATCTGCAGCTGGCACTGACACTGCAGACGTCAGATCCAGTGGCGAGACGGCCAACATGTTCCAATCCATTTAACAGCACCAGATCGATGCTAACTCAATCACCTCGTATGTCTACGGCAAGCAAATGCTCACTCAGTCAGACCCGGACTCCACTTCTTCAGTCTGCCTGGATTTTGTTGTTGATTTGTGGCGCCCACAAGTCGTACAACTAGCTGCAGGCCTACGACATCCTACTGACATGCTGGGATGTTGCGGATCTGTTCCAGGCCTTCGACTTCGTACGAACTTATTGTGGATTTTACTTCATCCCCGCCCTTGATCACCCTGGTGGGCTGAGGACACTTGCTGATGTGTTTCTGGTACCAGCTGACGGAGATGTATGGTTTGGCGCAGCTGGGTACTTGAAACAGCCAAGGTCACCAGCTTGTCCGATGAACGATGAGATTGAACTGTTGAACTCGTCTCTAGGCCTATACTCAATTGCATTGAGCTGTCTTCACTGGCAACGTTGCGGACGAGACTGACTTCACTAGCGTGACCAGCTACCAGACTTATTGCGGGTGTAGATTTGCTGTAGACTTTCGGTTTGTTGTGGATTATACAGCGAGCTTGATCAAGTGGAGTTTGAGCCTCGGTCTACAAGCGAGTAGCGAGACCCTCTGCAGCTGGCAGTCGCTGCGCGTCTCTTGCAGCAGCAGAAACTATCTGAGTCGACATCGTCGATCTCTCTCGCATTCACACACAGTACACGACCCTCAGTCCGGTCGACTGCATCGATGCACCAGTGCGACTACACAGGCTGCGGACTGCAGCAGTGCATGGGCAGCGACGCGGATGCTGTTAGACGCTGTTATAACAGAATGGACGCAGTGCGGGTGTCCGGCTTGGCGCCGTTGGTCGCTGTCCACAAGCCTGCCGTCGGTTCGTCGTTCTGCAGAGTCTGCACTATGCATGCAGATGTTATCTGATTAACATCTCTCCGCACTGTACGTGCTATGCTTCCGTTCCGCATTATTAGGCTACACGAAGCACAAGACGATGTCGAAAACGTCAGCCTTCCTTCCGGCTCTTAGTTATTTCAGAAACTGTTCACGCAACTAATATCTTTACTTTCACACATAACAGTGTATATACTCACTACTAATTTACTATCATGCTTATTCAATATTCAATCAATCAGCCATCGCATTTATTTCCAGTTCAGTTCAGTTTAGTTCGATCAGTAACGGCGTTACTGACTGTAACGGTATCTTCACACAGCAGATCCGTCTTTAACTCACTCGTTAATGAAGTGAACTGTCCGACTGCTAGTTTGCAAGCCTGTGACTATGTGCTAGCTCATGTGATAATAATAATAAATTTTCACTGTAATAATAAACTTAATAATAGTTTGCAAGTTTGCCGACCACGGCAGCTACAGCAAGCAAGTCTTTAGAGGCTGTATACAGCTGAGGAAAAGACAAGACCATCAAGATGCTAGGCCTACGTCAGAGTGACAGTATATAGAGACATGCAAACTCACGCTAGTGTCATCAAGTGGCCTGACGTCAGTCGCTGCCAGCCTGTACAAAAATCCCGTAATACGTCTTCTCTGCTCCTAAGCTCAAGCTTATCTCGTGTCGTCCACCTACCCTAGTCCATACACTCACTGCCCAGAGATCAGGCTGCCCGCAATGTCGGCATTAAACTGTCATGCAGATGATGGGTACAGCTGGTACTGATGCTGTTGCTCTTGCTGATAATGACGCTGAGACAGCTTTTTATACAGTCGCAAACAGTGGCGTATTTAGGGGGGCCACGGTGCGATGCCCCCCCCTTTGGCC